>OCLL01000025.1_pt1 | contig 39028 bp, 33 predicted proteins | sample 1538931 | NCBI WGS metagenome assembly OCLL01 (sample SAMN03418270, study PRJEB22391) | human gut metagenome | biome: human-gut; feature: organic feature; material: feces | host: Homo sapiens | place: Tanzania | collected 2013-01 | reverse complement strand
GCTCTTTTTTTATGTCCAAATCGTTTTACAAACGACTTCAAGTTCTTCTATTACGCCGATGGAGCTTGGCTCACGTTCACGGAATGGGAAAAAGAAAATCGTTCTCTGCCTGCGAGCAAGTGTCGGATGATACATTTACAGTCTTCTACTTTACCAAAATCGAGTTCTATCATACTCCGGAACATTTGCTGAATTTGAAAACCTCGGTGCTTACACTCCAAAAGATCCGGGTCTTTTACAATCTCTGTACCGAGGAAAATTTCATACGCACCGTTTTTCATGGTAGTGGCACTACTGTGCATCTTATTTGAATGCGTTTGCTGAACAGGTCGCTCTCACGACACGGACAACCGGTCTTTGTCATAGAGGGCTTGTTGAAGGTGGCTGTAGATTTATAGCGAAAAACTTGGTGGATGAGGAAAAAGTTTGTACCTTTGCAAACGGACGAAAAGACTTGGAAACAGGTCTTTCGATTACCTTTGTAAAGCGAGTAACAAATAAAACAGTCATGAATATTGTATTGGTCATTCGTTCGGTCATTCCGGTGGTAACATAGGGGGTACGGAGCGTGTAATTTGGTATTTGGGGAAAGAGTTAGTGAGAAAGGGACATTGTGTTACATTTCTTGCAGACAAGGGATCGGCATGTGATTTTGCAAAGATTATCCATATCGATCCGAAACGCAGTCTGACCGAGCAGATACCAGAGGAGGCAGACATTGTTCATTTCAATAACGAAGTACCGAAGGGGGGAAGCAAGCCTTATATCGTTACATATCATGGCAATTTCATTCAGGGAGAGATTGACAAAAATGCGGTGTTCGTTTCCCGTAATCATGCTGCACGCTATGGAAGCAATTCGTATGTGTATAACGGGTTGGATTGGGACGATTACGGAAGTGTCGATTGCGAAAAAATACGTCAAGGGTATCACTTTTTAGGGAAGGCGGCGTGGAGTGTGAAGAATGTGAAAGGTGCCATCCGAGTGGTGAAAGGGTTGCATGGGGAGCATATTCATATTCTTGGCGGTTACAGGTTTAACTTGAAAATGGGCTTCCGCTTCACACTGACGCCCAAGGCGCGTTTCCATGGTATGGTTGGTGGAAAAGAGAAGTTGGATTATCTGAAAGGTTCCAAGGGGTTGGTGTTCCCTGTCAAGTGGGACGAACCTTTCGGGTTGGCGATTACAGAGAGTTTGTATTGTGGATCGCCGGTGTTTGGCACGCCTTACGGTTCATTGCCCGAGTTGGTCATTCCGGAAGTGGGATTTCTTACGAACAAATGCAGTGAAATGATTGAACACTTGCGTCATGCGTATCATTACGATGCCCGCATCTGTCACCAATATGCGTCCGACCTCTTCAATTCGCGGGTCATGGCAGAGACGTATTTGCAAAAATATGAACAGGTTGCCAATGGTAGCCCTTTGAATGATACTGCCCCGAGAGCCTTGAAACCGGATTGTAAACTGCCGTGGTATTAAAAAGGGTTGAGTAGAAGCAATATTGACGCTTTATTGTTTATTCTCCTGCCAATAGTTTTTCATTTCGACCAAGGACATTTCGCTTAATTCCTTGCCGTAGTTTTTTGTACGTCTCCTGATGTCCCGCTAAAAAAAATATGATTTGGGGCTAAGTGCCTGAATTACAAGGCTCTGCGATAAGATACAGGTCGCATAGGTAACGATTTAGAAATGAGCGAAGTACACTGATACACAATATTTTGAATAGCCAAAGAACGCTCACTATTTCACTTGCAAAGATAACCCTTTGCGAGCAGAAGTGAGCGTTTTTTCCTGTTTTTCTTCTTGTCAGTGAAAGAAAAAAGCGATTATAGTCGTTGAGAGCGGTTACGATGAATGAGATGTTGCCACTTCTGTTCGCACCAATCGGGTACGGATAGTCCGTTGATGGTAAGGATTGGCTGACGCTTCTCATTGGTCGTAATGCGTAGCTCCGCATTCTCTTCCGTGAAGTTGCGTTTGTACATACCTGAATATACCGTAGCCATACCACGTACTGCCACCTGCTTTTGGTGCATCTTCACTACGGTATCATCAAAGCCCATCTTTCGGAGCATCAAACGGATATTAAGCAAGAGGTAAAAGCTATGAAAGAATCGCTTGATAAAACTCTGCTCCTCTTCATAAACCTTGATTTCTCGTTGCTGTTCGGAGATCGTTTTGTCTTTTCCCTTGATGGTATCTAGCAAGAGGATCACCTCCTTTCGGATTTCGTTCTTCTCCTTCTCTGTAAGGTAGCGTTGTTGTTCTGCCTCTTTCTCTAATTCCGTAATACGCTGCTCTGCTTTGTCAAGTTCGGAGTTCCCAAAGAGCGAGTAGAGCGTTCCCTTTACTCGGAGTTTCCCTGCCTGTTTTTCCAGCTCCTTGACTTTTTTGATCAGTTCAGCTTCTTCGACTTGTTTCTGTTTCGTCTCTTTGAGCAGTTCCTTGTAATAGTTCATATTGGAGCGATGCTTGGCTTCCGAACCATATACTCCTCTCTCCAATCCGAAAGACTTCATCTGATCGGCATAGGTTGTTTGGTACTCCTCCAGCTTCTTGGGAGTAAGTATGTCATCGGCACAGAGCCGTACCTTGTCTTTCTTTGTCTTGTATTTCCGCTTGCCATTCTCTGCTTCTGCCTTGGCTTTTCGCCTTTCTCCACACACTATCGGTACTACCGTTGCGTGAATATGCGGAGTCTCTTCGTCTGCATGTAGTGTGGCAGCCACTACATTGTCCTTTCCAAAAGTGGCGTAAAGCCATTGCATCGTGCTATCGCACCATTCATCTAAGCGACCTTCGCTTTCAAGTCGGAGCATATCCTCATGCGATCCTGAAAGGATAAAGCGAAGGGCTTTGACTTGGTTCTTTGCTACCTTTCGGTAGATACCGGCTGTGGCGATGCGATGTTCTATCGCTTCGCTACGGTTGGTTACATTTGCAGGGAATTGCAGCAATTCCCGATTAAGGTGTGTGCGAGTGGCATCGACATTACTCGGCACGAATGTTCGCTCAATATGAGCGGTCATTGCCAAGTCGTTGCCACGAGCTTTGTCTATATGTAATACTGCGTAGCCCATAATTTGAATATTGGTTTAAGGGGTATCCAAAGGGGCGAAGTCCCTTGGCTCAGAAGGGCTTTTTCAGCGGTAATGGAGTGGAGCGTGAAGAAAATGCCCTAATGAGCTATGGCATTTCTCGAAATGTCCGCTCCGCCCTGTCCCATACCTCTATTATCCTATCTTGCGTTCTCTGAATGCACAGATGCTTTGTTTCTAAGTCTCTCATCAAGGAAACTTGCAGCTTGGCGAACTGCCATATTTGTCGAAACAAAGCAATCTGTTTGCTCTCTTCTTTCTCTTATCCCTAAGGATCCCCAATTAGTACTTGGTGTTGAATGCTCTCTTTTACCTTATCTGCGAAGTCCTCTTTTGGCGATAGGTTTGATGGAAGATCGAGCAACTTTTGCTCTTTGTTCCATTGTTCTTTGACGATCCACATGATATTCATTGAGGTCTTTATGCCCACGATAGTATTGACTCATATCCTCTACATATATCCCTGTAGATTGCAAAGATTGAAGTGCTTGCCGTCCTGCTTCATCGTTATCAAGGAATGTACGCAAAGAAGTAATATGATGTTCACGGAGATAGGCAATGGCTCGATAAACATTGTTCACAGAGTTCAAAATAATAGAAGGAGTTTTAGCTTTTTCTCCTTTCATCGTGAGATAGGAAAGGAAATCCATAAAGCCCTCAAAGATGCAGTAAGGAGCGTTCTTCGTTTCTTCTGCAATCAGGGATATGTCCTTTGGAGCAATAGTTCCTTTGAAGTTTTTGTCGTCTCGGAGTTCAAATCCTCCTGCACGATTGGCAAAGCCAATGGTAGAGAATTCTCTTCCTCTTACTTCGTAGCGGATATGCCGGAGATAGGGACTTGCTACGGCAAGGTCTATCTTACGTATCTCCTGTACATAGTATTGCAAATGTGGAGGGAGTTCTTTGCTGATACTTAGGATCCGTCTTTTGTTCATCTGCGGTTCCTCTTTGCGAGGTGCAGAGAGAACTTCACGATGAAAGGAAGAGGAATCGAGGAGTGTCGCTTTTCTTTTGGCAAGATGGCTCATTGCTTCGTGCGTGCTGCATCCTTGTAATAGCATCACAAGGTCAATGATACTCCCTCCTTTGCACAAGCCGAAGTCATACCACAGATTGTGTGCGAAGTTTACTTTTAGGCTGGCATTGTGGTCTTCTCGGTAGGGTGCATTGTAAAGGGCATAGCTGCCGTATTGCTTGATAGGCTGTATGCCACGAGTATTCAGGTAATCCGCTATGGAGATACTCTTGATGCGTCGCAGGTTGTAATATTCGTTGTTCATTGCTGTAATTGTTTCTTGATTATTTGAAATGGAATGAATAGCTCAGAGAGCTAATTCTCAGTTGATGGTGTTTTTATCTTCACCCGATAGTCATTTTATCTTCGGCTGACGAAGGATTGTTCTTCAGGTGAAAATTTTCTCGTCTTGGCTTCGGCTGATGATTTTGCCTTTTCAGAGTTTTCCCTTTTCTATCTTACTACCCTTCGACACTCGTATAAGTAATTGACAGTAAAAGAGAAAAGTGTAACACTTCGTTCGGTTTTATCCTTCTACAACTTCTGTCTACACCTTGCTATGTTCATTCTGCTGTAGAAGCGTAGAAAGATGGTAGTAAGCTGTGTCGAAAGATGGATACCTTCTGCAATCTTTTCTCTTTCACTGTATTATCCTTAGTTGTAGTAATGTAGTAAGGAGAATAGGAAAGAAAAGAGCATTACAAAGGAGAGGGATAACAACAAAGTGCTATGGCGGTTGCTCGGGGTGAATCTTGCGGACGGCATAGACATAAACAGGATTACCGTTTACCCTGCGGCACTCCCTTGTATAGCCAGCTTTTCGTAGGGCTTCACCCATCCGTTTGGCAGAGAGCTGCTGTCGGGTATAGCAGGAGAGATAGCCCACTATCTCCGAATTGGTCATATAGAAACGCTTGGTGACTTTCTCTGCTTCCGTGGGAAAAGTGAAATAGCGAAGCAAGAGTTCCATTTCAGCCGTATAGACTTGGAAGGCTTCGTTGTTATGGTGCAGTTCGATAATCTCTTCATCATTGAACCAATAGCGAAATCCACTTTTTAGTAGTGCCTTGGCTTCACTATATACGGCATTCATCGGAATTGCCTTGGCTCGGTCTATATCTATCGCCAACACCTCAAAAGGCAGGAAACGTCTGCTTCCTGTCGGGTCTGTAAGAAAATCATTGCCATTGACCGAAGCCACGAAGCTCGCCAAGTGCGGTCGCTCCTCGATATGTTTCTCGTAAGGCATACGGTACTTCACCTGTGGGCAAGTAATCAGGTTCTTCAGTTCGTTCTCGTCTCGCTTGTTGAGGGCTTTTAGTTGGTCATCAATATTGATGATGAGATTTTGACCGATAAGGCTCAATACATCTTTCTCCTGTGGGTATATCTTTCCTGTATAGCGGTAGTCGGATAAAGCTGGCGGACAGAAGAGGTCAAGGAACGTGGTCTTGAACTTTCCCTGTTCGCCTGTCAGCACAAGGCAGGTATGATTGCGACACTGCTTGTCATCCATTGCATTGGCGACTACTGCCACTAACCACTTAGTGAGATATTCCCTCCATTTCTCGGGATTGGCAACACTTACACAATTGGAAAGAGCGGTTATTGCTTCTTGCTCCACTGCTCTCATTGCTGGCAAACTATGGAAATAGGCTTGTACAGGATTGATCTGTGGTGAAAAGTCGCTTTCTATAATGCTGTATAGGTTCTCGGACGAAGTCTGTACATCGGCATCCTTATTCAAGGCTCGCTTGAGCGTGTTGATACAGTAGCGGTCTATTGCCACATAGTCCTCCGTTCCTCGTGGGCGGTACTCTGCTCGATGCAGTACGGTGTTATATCGAAACTCATATCGCTCCGAAAGGAACTCCTCTATTTGTATGTTCTTTGAGGTGTTGTCATTGTTTTCTTTTTTCATTGCGCGGATTGCTTTCTATTACTTTACTTTGATGTTTAGCACGTTTTTGATTGCTAAAACCAAGTTAGACAGTCTTTTGTAGTGAGCCAATATCTGCGGTGTTTCTGCATTGGAGTACATTGCTTTTCTCTGCTACGGCATAACGAGAAAGCCCCTTATTGCTCCAAAATGGAGGGAAAGGGGTAAAATGGGTGTGCAGATTGCACGGTATAGAAATGTGTGGCTTGCTTTCAATCGCTGGGGTTTGCTCCTTGCGAGAAATACAAACAGGTTTTGGGATAGAGCAAGAGAACTTGATAAGTGAAAAATGAAGGAAATTGGGGGTACGGATTTCCTTTGTTTTCCCGATACTTCCCTGCTTATCCCGAGCCTTAAAAAAGTCGAAAACTCCTGCTTACATTTGCGTCTGAAAGTAATAATAATGCAAATAAAACAACGACGAAAAATGAGATTTACAGCCATTGACACCTCCGCTTGGGAGGAACTGAAAGAGAGCATTGTGGAACTTTCTGACTGCTTCAACAAGCACTTTGCTCCACCTGCCGAATTGCCCGACCTATTGCACAATGGGGATGTGTGCCGAATACTGAACATCAGCAAGCGGACACTGCAACATTACCGAGACACTGCGGTGTTGCCCTTTATCCAAATCGGGCATAAGTGCTATTACAAACGTGAGGACGTGGAAGCTCTCCTTGCAAAGTCTAATCCTCATAAAAACTAAAAGACTATGGAATACGAAACGATTAACAAAGAAACACCCGAGATGAAGCAACTCATCTCGGGCATTAGAATTCTTACGAAGCGTGTGCGAACCACAGCACAAACACACCGCCCTCTATTTGATGGAGAACTCTACCTCACAGGGCGAGAGGTCTGCGAAAGGCTTTTCCTTTCTCCACGCACCTTGCAGGACTATCGAGACAAAGGGATACTCCCCTACACCCAAATCGCTGGCAAGATACTCTATCGCCTCTCCGATCTCAATAGGATACTGAAAGAGAATTATGTCAAGCGAAGTTCGCTATAACATGTGCTATCATAACCTTTGCTTTATTAAGCAAAGCCTTGACTTCTCTACACAACTCAAAACTCCTGGACATCTGTTCCGAGAGTTTTTGTTGTATATCAGGAGCAAGTATTGGGAAACTACTTTATACAATAATGATAGGTGTTTTTCTCATTTTGATATGATTAGTACCACCATACACTCACCTCAAAGTAATAATATCGTATTCATTGTGTTAAAGCTGCCGTTTTCTTTGTTTTGTTCAGTATAAGTTCATACATTTGCACAGATAAATTGACAAACGCACAATCTTATGGCACAGAACATCGAGCATAGTAATCTTGTCAAAGACAAGCCAAAAGAAAGAGGTCGCACTCAAACGTGGTTAGCTAAACAACTTGGTATGAGTTTTAGCATGACCAATGCCTATGTTTGCAACCGCAAACAACCCAATCTCGCCACTATCTTCAAAGTGGCAGACTTGCTCGAGGTATCACCAAAAGACTTAGTTAAGTAAATGGCAAAAAAAGAAGCACAAACCGATTTATGGGTGTACGAGCTACTTAAGTCGGCTCATATTGATTTATGTTATCAAAGCTCAGATATTCCAGAGATAGAGAAAGCATTGAAAACAGCCTCCAAAGCAGAATCAGGAAAAGTAGGTAAACCTGAGTTTGTAGGGGTAGTAAAAGACTTTGTATTGGTCATAGAGAATAAAGCCAATATAGCATATCACGAACAAAGAGATAAAGATAATAATCTCCTCGAAGATATTGCAAGTAAACAAGGGTATGCCGTAAATGGTGCGTTACATTATGGTCGGCATATCATCCAACATACGAATTATAAAAAAGTTATTGCTATAGGTGTTTCTGGAGATGAGAAACGTCATCGCATTACCCCTATATTCGTAGATGATAGTCTTTATCCTAAGGAGTTGGCGGAGGTTGAAACTTTTATCTCTTTCAATGAAGATAATATAGACCGTTACTACCATTGTGAAATTTTACAAGAGTCTAGTGAGGAAGAGAAATCTACTGCTGAAATACTGAGGGATGCCGAAACTCTTCACGAGATGCTTTGGAAAGGAGGCTTGACTAATCAAGAAAAACCTTTAGTGGTATCAGGGATTCTCTTAGCTCTTCGTGAAGAGAGTTTCAAAGGCTTTTCCATCAACGATCTTACAGGAGACTCAGTCAAGTCTGACGGAAAAAAGATATATGATGCTATTGAAGCCAATCTTACCCGTGCTAACGTCTCACCCACGACCAAGCGTGATAAAATATTAGCACAATTCGCTGTTATTAGAGATAATCGTAAGATTAATGACAAAGATCCAAAGAGTAAGAAGACACTCCTGCGAGAATACACAGAGTTCTTACGAGAGAGTATTCATCGATCTATTCTCTATTCTCAATCAGCGGATGATTATTTAGGTATGTTTTATGGGGAGTTCATGGCTTACTCAGGTAAGGATGGACAAAATCTCGGAATTGTCCTTACACCAAGGCATATTACAGAGTTGTTTTGCGACTTGATTGGATTAAATCCCTCAGATAGAGTACTTGACCCTTGCTGTGGAACAGCAGGATTTCTTATTGCGGCTATGCACTCAATGTTACAGCAAACAAGCAATTTAGACCTACAACGCTCCATTCGCAAAGAACAATTGATGGGGATTGAACTACAAGATTATATGTTTACCATTGCTACTACTAATATGATTTTGCGTGGTGATGGCAAGAGCAATTTGCATAACTTCGATTTTCTTTCAGAATCTGCAGGTAAGATTCAAAAAGAAATGCACTGCACAGTTGGGATGATGAATCCGCCCTATTCACAAGGAAGTAAAGATGACCCCGATAAGTATGAAATAGCTTTTACGGAACATTTATTGGACTCTCTAAGCGAGGATGCAAGGGCTATTGTCATTATTCCTCAATCTTCTGTTACAGGTAAGACTAGCACAGAGAAAACCATCAAACGCAATATCCTCAAACATCACACACTTGAAGGAGTGATAACGCTTAATAATAATACCTTCTATGGTGTTGGTACAAATCCTTGTATTGCAATTTTTACGGCAGGAGTACCACATCCCAAGAAGAAAAAATGCAAATTCATCAACTTTGAGGACGATGGCTTTGTTGTTGCTAAGCATGTTGGCTTAGTGGATAATGGTACAGCGAAAGACCGCAAGCAGCACCTCCTCAATGTGTGGCACGGACACACGGGGGCAGAGAGCAAGTTCTGTGTAGAGACTACGATTGAGCCTGATGACGAATGGCTGCATTCGTTCTACTACTTCAATGATGAGATACCCAGCAAAGAAGACTTCCGTAAAACGATGGCAGACTATCTCACGTTCCAGTTCAATATGATTACACATGGAAGAGGTTACCTCTTCGATAATGAAACTAGTAATGAGTAGACAATTACAGCTAACAGATCGAGAATGGCAAGAATTCGTGCTTGGAGAATTATTCGAGATTACTTCAACAAGTAGTAGTATTGATAAAAAACGGTTGACAGGAACTATAGGAGATAATCCTTATATCACACGCAGTGAGAATAATAATGGAATTGATAGCTTCATTGATCACCAGTCTAGCTACAAGATGGACGAGGCAAATGTTATCACAATAGGATTAGATACACAAACAGTTTTCTATCAATCAGCACCTTTTTATACTGGTCAGAACATTCAAATAGTCCGGCACTCTCAATTAAACAAGTACAATGCTCTCTTTGTGATAAGAGCGATAAGAGTACTTGTGCAAAAGTTTAGTTGGGGAAGCTATGGTGCAACTTTAACTCGACTAAGGCGAGGGAAGGTGTTTTTACCGGTCAAAGCAGATGGCACGCCTGACTGGGCTTTTATGGAAGCCTATATGAAGCAAGTTGAGGAGGAGCTATTATCAAGAGTTCGTCCCAAGCTCGAGGAGCAACTACTTGAGCATATCATAAGCCTTGGTGCATTGGAAGACAGAGAATGGAGTGAGTTTGTTCTTACTGATTTCTTCAATCCTATTAAGGGGAATCAAAACAATATGGCTTCCTTAATAGATGGAGAACTTCCACTAATCTCCGCAAAGAAGGGAGATAATGGTGTTAAGGCTTTTGTCTCTCCAAATAAGAAGAGTTTATTTCCTAAGCATTGTATCACGCTTAATCTTGATGGAGATGGCGGTGCAGGTTTAGCTTTTTACCAAGAGTATTCATTTGCATTAGATAGTCATGTCGTAGCATTATATCCGAAGTTCTCATTAGATAAGTTTTGTTTGCTATTTATCGCACGTAGCATATCTGCACAGCGTTCACGTTTCGGGCATGGCAGAGCAATCAATAAATCCAGGCTCAATCACTTCTTGTTGATGCTCCCTATTCAAGCTGATAGCACGCCTGACTGGGAGTTTATGTCTGCCTTTATGAAGAAGGTAGAACAAGATACACTTAGCAAAGCATTGCTCCACTTTAGCCCCAGGAAAAGTGAACAAATGTTAACGGGGGGGGTAAAATGAGACCTTTCTTTATGGAAGATATTTTATGTATTGCTAATGGGGTTAGGCTTACCAAGGCAGATATGACAACAGGTAACCGCCCTTTTGTTGGAGCTTCTGAAGCGTGCAATGGTATTACAGAGTTTATAGACAATACTAATGCTAGTATTAACAAAGAGGTTTTGGGCGTGAATTACAATGGTAGTGTTGGCTTTTCGTTCTATCATCCCTACGAAGCCCTCTTCTCTGATGATGTGAAACGTGTGCGTTGGAAAGACGAGATCGTCAATAACAAATATACGCTCCTTTACCTATCTACTGCCATTGCTCAACAACGAGGTAAGTATGCCTATGGCTACAAATTCAACGCCCAACGTATGAAGCGTCAGATCATCATGCTCCCCTCACAAGCTGACGGCACGCCTGACTATACCTATATGGAGCAAACCATGCGTATAATGGAGTATGATGTACTCAAAACATATCTAAATTCAACAAGTGATGATTAAGAAGTTTGTTAACATCAATAATCTTGGAATTTTCAAAGACTTTGAATGGGATAAAAATGTTCTAGACTCTCAAGGGAAGCCATTAGTTCTGCAAGATATAAACATTCTCTTCGGACGTAATTATTCGGGGAAAACCACACTTTCACGAATAATTCGCGCATTTGAAACTGGGGCTGGACTAGAGAAATATGAGGGTGGAACTTTCAATTTCGAAATGGTTGACAATAGTACTATCAATGAAAGAAACTTTGAGAGCATCCCTTATCCTATACGTGTGTTCAACGAGGATTTTGTTAGAGAAAACCTTCTATTTACCAACGACCCAGAACAAGGAGTAACACCCTTTGCTGTTTTAGGCGGGAATGTAGAAATCGAAAAAGAGATTCAGGAATTTAAGAGAAAACTTGGATCTTCAGAAGAGGGTAGTGAAACAGGTCTGTATAAAGAAAAGATTGAGGCAACTAACACCTATAATACTGCAAATAAAAATTATCAAGATGAGCAGAACAGGTTAGAATTAAGTTTGAAGAACAAGGCTACTTCAGGAGCAAATAGTATTAAGTATCAATCTGAGGTCTATGGAGATCAAAACTATAATATAACAAAACTCAAAAACGACCTGAATTGCGTTACTGAGGAAGACCTTTTGACTGATGATCAAGTTGATGAACTAAAAGCAACATTGAAAGAAGACTTGAAACAGATACCTGATATAAATGCAGCTGAATCCCTTAACTTCGAAGAGATTAATGAAAATGTAAAAAGTATTGTTGAGCAACAAATCTTAGCTTCAGATAAAATAGAGGAGCTTGTTCACAATGCTATGGCCCACAAATGGGTTGAAGAAGGTTGCGAATTGCATAAGGATAGGGAAACTTGTCTTTTCTGCGGAGGGACAATTACAGCTTCCCGATGGGAGACTTTAGAACGGCACTATGATGAAGCAACAAAAGATTTAAAGATAAGGATTGAAAAAGCTATTGCGTGGATAAATGGGAGAATCCAGATACTTGAAGATCTCTACAAGGTTTCACCGAACAATTATTATTTATGTTTCAAGGATGACGTAGAGAGAATAAATAAAGATATGGATGCCGTCCGGAAAGATTGTATCACTACTTTAACCTCTATCCTCCAACAATTAAAAAGCAAACAAGATAGTATTCACACTATTCTCACCTATACAAATCATACCTTTGACTTTACAGCCATAGAGGATATATATCGACGCATCCAGAAACTCAATGAAAGTGCTAGACTGTATGGAAGTAATCTAAGCAAAGTGCAGGCGGATAACAGAACAAAACTCCGCCTGAGTGAAGTTGCTCGCTTTAAAGAAGAGACTAGATATTCTCAAGCAGTAGAATCAATAGCATATAAAGAGCGCACAGCTAATGGACTAAAAGCCCTCAAAGAGCAGAAAGAGTCGCAAATTCGCCAATTGGAATCCGAAATCCAAGCAAAAGAACGCCTCCGCCAAAACGAAGAGGAAGGAGCAAGAAGGGTTAATAGTATTCTTCAGAACTACTTTGGGCATCACTTTATTGAGCTTAGGGCAGTAAAACATCAAAATGGAGAAGGCGTTTATTTCGATGTGTTTAGACAAGATAAGAAAGCCTATAATCTTAGTGAGGGGGAGAGAAATCTTGTTGCCTTCGCCTACTTTGTTGCAAAACTTGATGATATTGAGACCGTCTCAAAAAAGCCTATAATATGGATTGACGACCCAATTTCAAGTTTGGATGCTAATCATGTCTTCTTCATCTTCTCTTTGATAGATCAACAAATTGTCTCCAAACAGGAATGGGTTCAATTATTCATTTCAACTCACAATCTTGACTTCTTACGTTACCTTAAGCGTTTACATACAGATAAACAACGTGCATGGTTTTTGCTTGAACGGCAAAATGAACAGTCTTATTTGCACTGCATGCCCAAATATATGAAAGAACATGTAACCGAGTTCAACTACTTATTTCATCAGATTTACAAATGCAGTCAAGCTACCGAAAACGAAAATCATGAATTGTTTTACAACTTTGGGAATAATGCACGTAAGTTTTTAGAGGCGTATTTATACTATAAGTACCCTGACAACGAGACGAATTGTCTCCATAAGAAGATGAAGCGTTTCTTCTCTAATGAGTATGCAGCTACGACTATTGATAGGATAGATAACGAGCTCTCACATCTTGAAGGGCTAATAGAACGAGGCATGACCATTTCGGATTATGCCGAGATGAAGAAATGTGCTCAATTTATTCTTGATGCCATTAAGGATAAAGACCAAGAACAATACAATGCTTTCTGTGAAAGCATTGGGATAAGAGCAGATGTAAATTGAGGAACTATAATGAATTGGAATTCAATCTCTCGTTCAACACGATACAAGTCTCCAATTCAATAACTCCCATCTAATATTCCCCACTTTTCTCTATCAGCCTATCCATATCTCTTGAAATCTTGCTGTCCGTGATTTGAGCGTAGATTTGCGTGCTGGCAATGGAGGCATGCCCCATCATCTTGGCGATGCTCTCAATTGGCACTCCTGCTTCCAATATCAGAGTACCGAATGAATGGCGACCAACATGAAATGAAAGTGGTTGCCGAATACCACAAGCCAAACCAATCGCCTTGAGATGTGTCCCTATCTGTATTCGGCTGAGTGATGTCTCAAAAATCGGATTGTCTTCTTTCTTGTCTTTTGATGGGAATAGTGAGAGTATCTGCTCTGCGATCGGATGCAGTGGCGTAATGCTCTCTACATAGGTTTTCTTTCTGTACTGACGAATATAGCGTACCCCAGCACTGTTTGTCTCAATATCGCAGTACCGCAATTTGCTCACATCAGCAAAAGCCAAACCTGTGAATACAGAGAAAAGGAATATCCTCCGCACAAACTCCGCTTCCTTGTTTTGAAGGGGCATAGCCAAAATGCGAGCAACATCCATCTTACCCAAACAGCGGATCTTTCGCTCTACTCGCTCATACTTAGCATCCTCAAAAGGATTGTAGCGAATGGTTTGCTGACTAACTGCCCTATACATCAGACGACTTAGCCAAAAGAGAGTTTGTTTTGTTGTCGATAAGGCATAGCCTTTTCGCTTGAGATGGATACGATAATCATCGAAAAACTCCATGGTAAGGGTCGTAATAGGAATATCTTCTTCTCCCTTACTCTCCACAAATAATTCCAGCTGCCTATGATAGCAACGGCAACTTTGGTAGGTGTTTAATGCTCTTGTAGATTGAACTATAGACAATTCCTCTCGGCTAAGAGCAAGTAGCGTGGTTGGATTTGATCCAACTCCTTGAAGATGGTTCTTAAGCAACTCGGCACTCACTGAACCAAATTGCAAGAGCAATGTATTATAGCCCTGCTCAATCTTCTCTCGAAACGATTGCAAGCGTTGATTCAGTTTCTTGTCACTCGTCTCTTGTCGCTTCACGTTCCAATCTTGCGGGGAGATACTTTCTCCTGTGGACATTACCACTTTTGAGCCGTCTATCGTAATACGACAAAGGATAGCCGTAGTGCCATCTGTTTTCAGTTTGCTACGATTGATGTAGAATAGGATATTGAATGTGCTACGCATAATCTCAAAGGCTAAGGGTTAAATCTTCGGTGAAAGAGAGAAAGCGACCAAACCGCAAAGGACAGCTCCGGAGTCGGTCTGTTAAATCTTCGGTGAAAGAGAGAAAGCGACCAAACTCCTCGAATACTTTCGTCGGTGTTACATGAGCATATCGTTCAGTAGTCTCAATCTTGCTATGCCCAAGCATTTTACTCACGGTTTCAATCGGCACTCCATTCTCTAAGGTTATCAAGGTGGCAAAGGTGTGCCTTCCGACATGTGCGGTCAAGGTAATAGATATTCCAGCCTTCAGCTGTAAGGCTTTGAGCAGAAATCGGTAGGTCTCATAAGTGATTGTTGGCAACAATCTATCTCGTTCATCCGAATGATAGGTGTCGAGCAATGCAATAGCTTGAGGAAGAAGTTTTACCCGACAGAGGGTATCAGTCTTCTGTCGTCTAAACTTCAGCCACATTGCTCCTGCATCATCCTGAATAAGATGCTCTCTACTCAGGTTTATCATATCACAGAAGGCTGTTCCTGTGTAGCATGTGAAGAGGAACAGATTGCGAGCAAGAGACAATTCTACCTCGTAATCTTCTAATTGGACATTCAAAATCTTCTCCAAAGAAGACCTATCCAACGCTCTCGGTAGTTTGCTCTCTCCTCGGTCTACTTTGACAAGATCAAAGAGGGGGCGGTCAATAAGCCCTTCACGGAAAGCCAAACGGCATACCTTCTACAGCCAAAGTCATCTTGCGATAGTAACTCTGAGAATGACCATGTCTACCAACACTATATTGATGTAAGCCCTCCAAGAAGTCCTCGGTTAATTGCCCAAAAGTAATGTCGTTTGTGTGGTATCGCTCTTGGATAAAGACTTGTAGATGCTTCTTGATTGCATAGTAGACCGAATGCCAACGTCTCGTAATCTCCACACCGACAAGTTTCTTCTCTTCTCCCACCATTTGGTCGTATCTCTGTAAGAACGTAGTTCGCCCCTGCATTGAGCCTTGAAACTGCTCCTTGATCTCTTTGGCAGAGAACTCAACTCCTCTATCATATAGGGTTTTATATGCTCTCTGTACAGAGAGGAGCAACTGCTCCAACTTCGCATTGGTAGCCACTGCTTCACGACTCTTACCGTTTAGTCGGCTCTCTCGAGTATTCCACAACTTAGGATTACAAGAGAGTTTACTGCTAAACTGAGCCATCGTTCGATGGTAGGTTATTCGCCCCATAATTGGAGCTTGTCCCGATTTATCCAAACCGCTCTTTTTGAGGTAGAGCAACACCTTCATTTGGTCTTTCTGCATACGCTTCTATTTTATGGGCAAAGTTACCCAGTTTTGAAGCGTTTTCAGTTATGCAAAACATTGTGATTCAGTGAATAAACACCGTAATAACAGATGGCGTTATCATTGTGTTTATTGCTTTCTGTTACCTATCGTTGTCTGATTGTATTTGGATAACGATTTGGTAACGCATCTTCTGCACAAATCCACATTTCCTGCACTTTTCCTGCCGAAGCAGTTTACAGCAACAATCCGTGTTTCTCTCATATTCCCAACCACTTACCCTCAATCTACACAAATCCACCTTTCTCTTGCATTTGCCCGAAGAGAAAGGTACGAAAAAACAAGGCAATGAGTATAAGGGTAGGAACGAAGTAAAAGTTTACCCACAAGAAAAAGAATGGGTAGAAGAGCATAAAGATGGTATTACACAACTTGGAGGTCGAAGAATAAAGAGGTACTTCTTGCGAGAGAATAAGGTAGCGATTTATGGGATTTTGAAGTTGAAGCGAACAATAAAACCCTATCAATCGAGGGAAAGTGTTCACTGAGAAATAGGAAAAATGGGGTTAAAAAGGAGGTAAAAACAAGCAAGAAATCTGGTCATACGCTTCACTATTGAATTAAATGAAGAAAGAAGAAAGCAAATTATCCCATACGCAGAACATCTCGCAACGAGGTATAAAGCAGAGGATGTCATGCTTATATTCAACGATTTCACTTACTGAGCCTTAAACCAAAAAATAAGAGGAGAAAATCTCCTCTTTCCGTACCCACCAAATTTTTTTCGCTATAAATGGGCTTAATCCTCACACTCTACAAAAAAGCTCTTCTTTTCGCTTATTCCATATTGCGGCGTGTAAAAACGTTTTGTGGTATTATTTCGATAGGGTTTTGGTCATACCATTGTAAGAAAGCTGTCCATTTTGCTTTGTTTTCTTTTATCCATGTGGCGGCTTGTGCTGTATTGCCATAGCCGAGAAGCCAATAGGTGTAGGCTTCGAAGTGTCCTGCGGAGATTATTTTGCTGTGGTATTCTGATAGGACATTCTCAAAAGCGGTGGCTTCTTGTTCAAAAGCGGAGTGAAAGCGTTTTCTTATTCTGTAAAGAGATGCCAAGTCGCAGTGTCGTTCTCCCTTGCAGGCTTTTTGCATTAGTTCCCGGTAGATTTCGGGATAGAGATTGGGACGTGCGGGAGAGTCGGAATATCTTATTACATCGGTGTCGAAGCCTATACGTGCATCTTCTCCTTTTTTGAAGGATATGTTTGCCTGATATGTTTCGTGAAGTCTCTTACTCATATCTTTCAATCGTTCGGAATCGTTCCTTTCCAAGAGCATGAACAGTTCTCCATACGCCATGCCCCATACCTCTTCGGTGGAATTCAGAAAGAGAAGTGCGGCTCTGTAATAATTGGAAGCGAAGTCCGATTGATGGGATATGCCTTCTTCATACAGAAGAATGGCGTTGCGATAATCGCCTTCGCCGGTTTTCATATTACCGAGTTCGAGGTATAGGCAGCCGGAAGATGGAAATGCGGCAAGGCCTTTGCGATAAGCATCGTATGCTTCGCCTCTTCGTCCTGCCATATCAAGGGAATTGCCGAGGAGTTGAAAGAGTTCGGCTGTGGCATCCGGTCTTTTGATGAGTGTTTCAAGTTTTGCTGCTGCTTGCGTGTAGTCTTTCATGCAGTAAAGACACCATGCCGATTCATAATGCAGGCGGATGTCGTCTGCTCCGTTGTCGATTGCTTGGTGCAACAGTCGGTCTGCTTCTACGTATTCTTTGTTTTCTATCAGTCTGACGGCTTTTGCAAGTGTGCTGTCTGCATTTTCTTTATTTTCCAAGAGTGTTTCATTCTCTCGGAGCAATGCCGCATTCGTTATATGTTGCGTCGGTTGAGTGCGTGTATAGATATAGTGTTCGGAAATAGGGTTTGCAGTAAGCTGTGATAACGGAAGAAATTGTAAGACATTGATTATGGCAATGGAAACTATTGCAAAGTTTATTCGTTTCTTGTTTTTGTTCATGCGTTCGGTAGATTTGTTTTCGGATGCAAAGATAAGAAATTGACTGAATAAAAGAAGCGAAACCGATTTCTCGATTTCGCTTCCAACTTGATTGATTTTGTTTTTAATATGTTATGTTTAAAAGGTTCTCTATCACACTTTTGCCAGACAGTAAGACAACCTTGGTTGTTACTGTTTCTCCTTTGCAGGATATAAAACGGGCTTTCCTCGGAAAGATTGTATGGCGTTGCTGAAAAAGTAAGCCTCCGAAGTGGATATTCGCTAACCCGTAATATTCTTACGTTGGCTTTTCACATGTTTGTGGGCGAAAACGGACAATATCGCTGTATTTTGTCCCATTCTTCTGCATTATACTCGGCATCGAGGGCGCATTTACCGCTATCTCTGAAATAAAGGCTACCGTTATCGGAATAGAATACGGGATTATCTTTATGCACTTCAACAAAAGGAGCAGGTTGAGGACTACTCGCGTAATAATCATAATAGAAATCCGGAGCGATTTTTTTCAGTGTCGAAGGCAGTGAAACGTATTTTACCGTATTCACAATATAATCGTCAATCTCCACAATTCCTTCCGGTATCGTGATTTCACCAATATAAGAGGGGAGAGACTCATAACCTAACGTCTTTATCGATGGAGGCAGGTTGAATTTCTGAAATTCTAAATCCACATAACAGAAACATTCATGGTGGATTTCCGTCAAATTCTCCGACAATTTTATCTTCTTCAAATTATCACAACCACAAAAAGCCAGACAGCCAAGGGTGGTAACCGAATCCGGCATTTCCAATTCCATAATGCAGGTATCTACAAAAGCGTAATTATCGATGCTTTCCAAACCTTCATTCAAGTGTAAGTGAGTCAACATTCCGTAGCCGCAACAAGCTCCCGCTCCTATATGCTTTATATTTTCCGGAACAACGAGCTTGGAAACGGGCAAAGGGTGTATCAATATCGTCTCATCTTTGGAGAAAATCCAGTCGTTTTTGACCACAAACTCGCTTAATCCGTAAGTGATATGGTTCAAGTATATCTTGTAAAACTCCGGAATAATCGACATGTCTATTTCTATTTTTATTTCCACATCATCAACAAACGAAATTTCGTCCCCTTCAACTATCTTATCGATTATCGAAAAATCATTGAGAACGATTTCCCTATAATCGCTGTATTCAAACGCTTTTGCGAAGTCCTTTGCCTGTTTGAAGGATGCAGTTCCGCTGATAATAATCTTATCGACCTTTGAATTTGCCATTCTCCAATCTGAGAAATCCGTGTTGCTGATGATAAACGTTGCTTCTTTCATGTCTTCGTTGTTATAGCCTGTGCAAAGGTAAAGATTTTTCTTGGTAAACGGTGATTTATTGCAGCGGAACGATGTTATGTTTTCCTATGTCTTAATCTTCTAAATTTCAATGTTCCTATTTCATGTAGGGGAAAGGCTGTTTGATAAGCGAGATTTCGACTTTCGGAAAGTGGAATTTCAAGCAGTGGTTCGGCATGGTACGTTTTTTTTGAGTAACTTCGCAACCTTAAATACAGCATCGAATGTCAATCATAGTGAAAAACCTTACGAAGGTATATGGAAAGCAGAAGGCGTTGAATGATGTGAGCCTTTCGATTGAAGATGGTGAGATTGTGGGGTTGTTGGGACCGAACGGTGCCGGCAAATCCACGATGATGAAAATCCTTACGTGCTTCATTCCCCCTACTTCGGGCGATGTGAAGGTCTGCGGTTACGATATTTTCGACAATCCCATGGAGGTAAGACGGTCGATAGGCTATTTGCCGGAACAAAACCCTCTTTATTATGATATGTATGTGAGAGAGTTTTTGTTGTTTGTGGCAGGTATCCACCGCATTGAAAAGAAATTGCGACGCGAGAGAGTAGAGGAGATTATAGAATTGACGGGATTGAGCAAGGAGGTGAACAAAAAGATAGCGGCTTTGAGTAAGGGTTACAAGCAAAGGGTAGGTATCGCTCAGGCGTTGATACACGATCCCGAGGTTTTGATACTCGATGAACCCACAACGGGTCTCGACCCGAATCAACTTGTGGAAATCAGAAATCTCATAAAGCAGGTCGGCAAGACAAAGACTGTTCTTTTATCCACTCACATAATGCAGGAGGTCGAGGCGGTATGTTCACGTGTCGTGATAATAAACAACGGGCGCCTTGTGGCAGACGATGAGACGAAACACCTTGCAGAAGGTGGCAGTTTGGAGAAAAAGTTCCGTGAAATAACGGCAAACATCTGATGTATGGGCGTTACGGATTATTGCTTTGCATATATCTTTCCCTGTTATCGACATTAGCGTTTTCACAGGTGAAGGAGGTGGAGCGTTATCCGTTCATAAACTATGATGCAAATAAGATAGAATATTACGGAACCTCGAAAAAAGACTTCATTGGTTTTTATCGCAAATTTGCCGGACTGATAAAAACAGGTAGAAGGCAGGTTCGGATACTTCATATAGGAGATTCGCATTTGCAAGCCGACTTTTTCAGTGGCAAAATCAGGGCAGACTTTCAGACTTTCATGCCCGGCTTGCAAGGAACGAGGGGAATGGTAAGCCCCTACAAGAAAGGGTGTCCGGATAGTTACAAGATAACGTACGGTTCGCAATGGAAGCATCACTCCATCTTAGCTTCCGCTTCTCATCAAAGCATATTTGCCAATACAATCTACACAACAGACAGCTTTGCTGAAATTCAGGTAAATGTAAACTTCCGCAACCCTGTCAAATACGACTTTAACCGTTTCCGAATCTATCATTCGCCTTTGGCAGAGGGTGAAGAAATAGTTGCAGACTGCAACAGCATTACGTATAACAAAAAATACATTCCTGAGTCCGGTTACACGCTGTTCTCCCTTGACGGTTACACGGACAGGGTAACGATAAGAGTGAACAAAAAGCGGGAAGACACGTTGTATGTTTATGGATTTTATTTCGATAATGGAGATGCAGGAGTGGTTTATAACGCAGTAGGTGTCAATTCCGCAACGGCGTTGCACTATCTCGGTATAGACAGAGATGGAATTTTGAAAACGCTCGGTTTGGATTTGGTGATAATCAGCCTCGGAACCAATGATTGTTACGAACAAAGTGGTTTGGCAACATTTCAAAGCAACCTTACCCGATTGATTGAACGAATAAGGAAAGAACTTCCCTCGATACCTATACTGTTGACAACGCCTTCCGATTGTTGGTACAAAAGGAAAAGAATAAATGAAAGAATGCAGGAAGCTGAAAGGATAATCATGGAAACAGCACGACAAACCGGCTGCGGCGTTTGGGATTGGTACACAATTATGGGAGCGAAAACTTCTTCCGCAAAGTGGGAACGAAATGGATTGATGCAGAAAGATAGAGTGCATTTGACACTCAAAGGGTATTATTTACAAGGAGATATGCTATATAACGCACTTTGGGCGGAAATAGAGGACGAAATATTCACCCCATAAAATCCAACAGTTACAAAGAAATGTTGTAATTTTGCACTGTTACAAAGAAAGCAAAACAATTAAAAACACAATATTATGGTAAAAGTAGCAATCAATGGATTCGGTCGTATAGGCAGAGTCTCATTTAGGAACATACAAAGAAAAACCAACGTTGAAGTCGTAGCGATAAACGACTTGACAGACGCAGCAACGCTTGCTCACTTGTTGAAATACGACTCCGTACACGGCAGATTCGACGGGGAAGTGAAAGCAGAGGGCGAATACCTTGTCGTGAACGGTAAAAAAATCAGAGTTTACTCCGAAAAAGACCCAGAACAGTTGCCTTGGGGTGAATTGGGAATAGACATAGTGATTGAATCCACCGGACACTTCAAGACAAAGGCTTTGATGACAAAACACATCAAGGCAGGAGCAAAGAAAGTTATCTTGACAGTGCCTGCAGACAAAGCGGAAGACGTCGATGCAACTGTTGTACTAGGCGTGAACGACAATATATTGACAAAAGACATGACTTGCGTATCCAATGCTTCTTGTACGACAAACTGTCTTGCCCCTATCGCAAAAGTTCTCAACGATAAGTTCGGTATCAAACGCGGTTTGATGAACACGGTTCACTCTTATACCAACGACCAACACATATTGGATTTGCCGCACAAGGATTTGAGAAGAGCGAGAGCTGCGGCTTGTTCCATAATCCCTACTTCCACAGGTGCCGCAAAGGCAGTTGGTTTGGTAATCCCTGACTTGGCAGGAAAACTTCACGGATTGTCGATGAGAGTTCCTACTCCCGATGGTTCCGTTGTCGATTTGACTGTAGAGTTGAACAGAAACGTAACCGTTGAGGAAGTGAATGCTGCAATGAAAGAAGCGGCAGAGGGTTCAATGAAGGGCATATTGGAGTACGTTGAAGACCCTATCGTAAGTTGCGATATTGTCGGCAACACTCACTCTTCCATTTTCGACTCCAAATTGACAATGGTAATGGACGGAAACTTCGTAAAAGTCGTTTCTTGGTACGATAACGAAAACGGATACTCCAACAGAGTATGCGATTTGGCAGAAAGATTGGCAAAACTTATCTAATCGCCGAACTCGAAAGAGTTATAATAAAACCGATATGTCGAATGAAAACGGCATATCGGTTTTTCTTTTTCTTCTAAGTTGCGAATGCAGACTTGGAAAGGTCTTCTCAAAGGTTGTTCAGCCACTTCATCGTATCCACTCCGTCTGCAAATTCATCTATGTCCGGTCGTTGTCCTTTACCGAAGCGGGTTGTGTTTGTCAGAGGCAGATTGCTCACCGTTATTTGCAGGTTTTCCTTATTTGAATCGATGAATGCTTTCACTTCGGACAAGTCTTCATAATATTGATAGTTCACTACGCTTACTCCCGTTGCCGTTTCCTTATTTTCAATCAGCAGAAGATTATTCAAATCGACGAAAGGACGGTTGTTCATTATGAATATCGCACGATGGTAATCTATGTTATTCCTGTATTTGTTTAAGTCGAGCAGACCATTGAACGCCTTGCATTCCGTTCTCAATGCCTCGAAATCATAACCTCTCGGAACAAATAATTTGCTCACGCTTCTGCACCCCAATCCTGCATAAAGCAACATGTCCTCAGCCAATCCTGCCAAATCTTCCTTGCTTTCATTGCCCGAAAGTACTGCCACGGAATGACGGTTGTGGCGAATGATGTGCGGATATTTGCCGAAGTAACTCTCAAAGTGCAATGCACTGTTGTTGCTGCCTGTTGCAATGACGGCATCAAAGTCTGCAATTATGCTTTTCTCGAAAACGATCTCGTCTTTGAAGAATTTGCCGAACAGAAACGGCAAAAGAACTTCGTCTTTTGAAGACAACTTGCATACAGCCTTGTTTCCGCTCAACAGCACGCACATAATATCATGGAAGCCCACCGCAGGAATATTTCCTGCCGCAATCACGGCTATTCTTTTCGGCATTTCCGCAAAAGCGTATCCTGCAATGAAATTCACCAATATGTCTTTACGTAACCAAGAGGCAATGCCCAAAAGAGCCGAACGAACGAATTGTTCGCAGAACCACCCGTTGCGAGCAAAGGCATGCCTTATCACCTCCTCGAATTCACTCTTTTCCAAGTCCTCTTCAATCCATTTGCCCATCAGGCAAAAGCGGTTGACAATCTCTTCTCTGCTTATCATCATTTTTCAATTCTATTTCAAACCGATTGACGGCAATATCATGTAATTCAATCCGCAAATTATCTCTCTGTACTGCATATCACCGGTTACACAAAGTTGTTTCCAAACTTGCGAATATCGTATCTGTAACATGCCATCTTGCAAGGCTTTGGCGAAACGCTGTTTCGCTCGAATGAAACGGCGAAAGAATTTTTTCAAACGTCGCTTCATTCGGGTCGAACGGCGTTTTGTTTAATGCCTGCCGGGGTATATGCCTCCGCAACGAAATCTTTCCGACCAGTATTTCTCGTTGAATTGGCTTATAGTTACTCCTTTTGAGGAGGAAGCGTGTATAAACCTTTGGGAATCCAAGAATATTCCTACGTGGTTTGTTTGTCCTCCTGCCTTATTGTTGAAGAATACCAAATCTCCCTCTTTAAGATTGCTCAAAGACTTTGTCGTTCTGCATGCTTTCTCCATATCTTGCGAGCGTCTCGGAAGTTTTATTCCGTAAACGTCCTTATATACGTTGGAAACAAAACCGGAACAATCCACACCCTGCTTTGTTTCGCCTCCGGCTCTGTATGGAGTACCCAACCAGCCTTTGCAATAGTTCATCAACTTGCCTTGGTTGGGTTTGTTTGCGGGTTTGCGGGTTTGGGTATGGGGTTTGGTCGGTCTTTTATTGTGATTTCTCTCTATCTTATCCGCCAAACTTCCGCGGCTTCCGCTTTTCGATACGCTGCAACTTGCAACCAACAGTGCAATAAGTACAATCATCAATGGTCTTACGTACTTCGATTTCATCATTTGTCCAATATCTTTATACACTTTGTCAAACTCTCTTCCCAATATGGGATTTCAATATTCAGGAACTGTTTTATGTCTGCTTTATCTAGCACACTGAACGACGGTCTTGCCGCAGCGGTGGGGTATTCCGCACTTCTGATGGGACGAACCATGCAATCCACGCCGGATAAAGCCATTATTTTCTTTGCAAAGTCGTACCACGAACAAACCCCTTCATTGCTGAAATGAAGAATGCGGCGGTTGAAATTCTTTTCGAGGCAAAGCAATACCGCTCTTGCCAAGTCTTCCGCATAGCAAGGCGTTCCCACTTGGTCGAAAACCACATTCAGAGCCTCTCTTTCATTGCCGAGTTTCCGCATTGTCTTGACGAAATTATTTCCGAACTCGGAATAAAGCCATGAGGTACGAATAACAAGACTTCTGTTGCAATATGTCAGTGCCGCTTCTTCGCCTTGTGCTTTCGTCATGCCGTAAACGGACAAGGGGCTGGTCTTATCGGTCGGCAAATAAGGTATGGATTGACTTCCGTCGAAGACAAAATCAGTCGAAATAAAAATAAGTTTCGCCGAAAACTCCTCGCACAGGCATGCAATGGTCTTTGTTGCTTCCGTGTTGATTGTCCGACATAACTCTTCCTCGCTTTCCGCCTTGTCCACAGCAGTATAGGCTGCGAAATGCAAGACGGCGTAAAACCTTTCCGCCTCAAAACTGTTTCTTAAAGCATTCTCATTCGTTATATCGAGGTTATGCCTATCGGTAAACGTAAATTCATAACAAGGAAATCCCTCGGATAATTTCCGCAAAGACAATCCCAACTGCCCGTTGCAGCCGGTTACAAGTATTTTCTTTCTTGACATGTTTCAAATTTGTTCGACAAAGGTAAGGAAATCCCTCAATATATTTGTACCTTTGCCAATCGACCAAATAGAAAAACAGATGCAAAGACGTAAAACCCTCTCCTTGGCAGCGAAAATATTCGTCTGCTGCCTTATTCTGATACAACTCTTTCCTCCGATATTCGTTCTGGACAGTACATCTTTGCGGCATTTTCTCATTGCACTTTTCGATATATCCGCACTCGGTTTTCTGATAAATTATACCTTGAAATATAAAATCAATCCGATTAAACGGCAGATATTTTCGAGCCGTTTGATGATTGTCTGGTTGGCATTATCGGCGTTTATGGGGATAAGCATATTTTGGACGATAAATCCGGTGGAAGGACTGGCGGTTTGGAACAGGTGGATAGTCGTCGTGCTGGCTGCAATCCTCGCTTGCACGTTCATGCTTTCGGAGAACAAAACATTCAAAAGCCTTGTCATCTGCACAATCGTAATAGTTACCATAAACATTCTTTCATGTATTGTGTGCTATTATGTTTTCGATGTACATATATCGCAACGCAATAATTTGAAACTTAACGGCTTTTACGGCAATAAGAACATCTTTGCCGTTGCTTTGCTGTTCAAGTTGCCTTTTCTTTACTATGCTTTCTTGCGATACAAAGGTTTTGTCAGGTGGTACGCCTTTGCACTGATTTTCTTCACCGCTTTCTGCCTTGTAATCTTAAGCACACGTTCATGCTTCATAGGTTTGGGTATGCAACTCGCCGTATTGGCTGTGTACGGACTTTATTCCTTTGCGGTGAAACACAAATCCGGAAAAGAACTGTTGCGTTTCGGATTACCGATTGTTCTTGCCGTTGCAGGTTTCTTTGCCGGCAATTCGTTCATAGAATACAATTACAATCACTATGCAAAGAAGAATGTCAGGAACAACTATACGGTGGAAGCACGTTTCAGCTCCATTGCAGAGGGTAACAGCAAAGGGCGGTTGTTGATATGGAAGAACACTGCGGAAATAATAAAGCAAAAGCCGTTAAGCGGTTACGGCGTGGGAAATCACAAACTTGCCATAATGAAGGTGGAATGTGCGAAGAAGCATGACTATATCGTTTCCGACCATGCACACAACGATTTCCTTGAAATGTTTTCCGAATTGGGCGTTTTCGGCTTGCTGTTGTATATTCTTACGTATCTGACGGCTGCAATCATGACTTTGAAACAGATGTTCAACTCCCGCTCCAACGAAATATACAGATTGAGAGCCATGGTGGGCGGAGGACTTATTCTTACGTATATGAACGATGCCATGTTCAACTTCCCGTTGGAGAGAGCGGACTGTCAGATATATCTTGCAATAGGCGTGGCAATTCTTATAAGCAATCATATCAAGAGTTGCCACATGCAGACAAGCGAAATAAAGAAACCTGTATTTCTATTCCTTATTGTTTTGGTTGTACCCGTGTTTCTCTTGGAAACAACGCATTGTTACAGTTCCATAATGCAGAAGCAACGAATTTTACAACACAACGGCAATAAGAATATCACGCTTTCCGCCAAGCAATGGGACAGACGTACTCCCAAATTCCCGAATATAGATGAGAGTACGCACCCTCGGGCTGTCAATATGGCAGAAAGATATGCAAATGAGAAGAGATATCGTGAAGCAATAGACCTTTTGCTTGCGGATAAGTCCAATCCGTACTATTCTCTCAGGGAATGCCGCCTCGCTTCGTATTACAACAGAATGGAGAAAGCCGACAGTGCTGCATATTGGGCAGAGAAGTGCATTGCGATGAAGCCTCTGTGTTATTCACCCGTAAGAGTGTTGGTCGCCGTTGCCGGAAAGAAACAAAACTCCGAAGAACAACTGAAATTGATAGACGATTATATTGCAAGGTATAAGGCAGAACCGTTGGCATGGGAGGATAAAATCACAATACAAATGCGTCTGAAAAAGTACGATGAGGCACTTGAAACTTGCGACAAAGCACTCGAAATTTTGAAGCGAAATCGCAAAATTTCATCTCTCAGAGACCAAATCGTCAACGCAAAGAACCGAAAAATCGAATAAATAGATGAAAAATTTATCCTTGTCAGTCAAGTAGTTAACCTTTTTATCAACAAGTTTTCGACGAAAAGAGAACACTTTCTGATGAAATGTCGTATATTTGCACCGTTAAAACAAAAGAATTATCAACTAATCAATTAAACATTTACAGAGATGAAAAAGGTATTGTTTGTATTGGCAGTAGCAGGATTCTTCGCAGCATGCGGTGGAAAGACTGAAACAGCAACTGAGACAGCAACTGAAACTCCAGAACAAGAAGTTGCAGTTGAAACAGCAACCGAAACAGCAGTAGAAACTCCTGCTATGTAATTTTGCTTCGGCAAAAGCCGGTTGAAAAACAAATGAAACAGCAGTCCCAATGAAGAGACTGCTTTTTTTATGCCTTTTTATGCCGTGCCATATACCGATTCAACCCTTTTATCGTTTGATTTATTCAATGCAGGCAAAGAAATCGTCTGTGGTATCATTGTTTGAATTTTCGATTGCGAGATGAACATGAATTTTCGTACAGAGGTAGTGCCATCGAAAGCCTCTGTCAATATTTCCCATAAAGACAAGGTGCTGTTCATCGGCTCTTGCTTCACCGAAAATATCGGCAACAAATTCAAGACTTCGGGTTTTGAGACCGATATCAATCCGTTCGGTATAATGTATAATCCTTTATCCATCTGCGAATGCCTGCAAAGGGTTGCCGCAAACGAAGCTTTCCATTCGGAGGAACTTGTAAAGATAGGAGAATATTGGAAGTCATATTCTCATCATGGCGATTTCCGTTCCACGGACAGGCAACAATGTCTGCAAATGATAAATTCCCGTCTGCTCTCTTCCCATGAATTTTTGAGGCAGGCTCGTTTTGTCATTCTGACTCTCGGAACGGCGTGGATATACAGACTGAAAGCCGATGGCAGAGTGCTTGCGAATTGTCATAAACTCGATTCCAAACTTATCGAACGCTCTCTGTGCAGTGTCGAAACGGTGTTGCAGTCTCTTCGTTCCGCATTCGATGTCTGCAAAAAAGTAAATCCGAATTTGCAAGTCATCATTACAATAAGCCCCATCCGTCATTGGAAAGAAGGATTCAGGGATAATACGTTGAGTAAATCCGTATTGCAAATCGCAGTCGATGCCTTTTGTCGTGAGACTTCTTCTATTTATTTTCCTTCCTACGAAATCATGATGGACGATTTACGGGATTACAGGTTTTATGCCACCGATATGCTTCACCCTGACGAACTTGCCGTGGATTATATATGGGAAAAATTCCGTCGAACGTTCTTTTCGGAAAGTTGCATTCGTCTTTGCGAAGACTTCAATCGCCTGAATGCAATGTTGAATCACCGTCCTTTCAATCCGGAAAGTGCTGAATACAAAAAACATTTGGAGAAAGCCGAAAAACTGAAAAACGAATTACATGAACGCATCGAACAACTGTAAATACATCATGGAGGTTTGTGTCGATAATGCAGCCTCCTGCCATGAATCTGTAAAAGGAAAAGCAGACAGAATAGAACTTTGTGCCTCCCTTGAACTCGGCGGCATAACCCCGTCGGCGGCAATGATACGTTATGCGAAGGAACATATTTTCATTCCTGCGGCTGTGATGATTCGTCCTCGGGAAGGAGACTTCCTATATAGCGATGAGGAGTTCGAAATCATGAAAAACGACATAGATTACTGCCGTCAAATCGGAGTGTCCGGTGTTGTGTTCGGACTGCTGACCGCCGAAGGAAAAGTGGATAAGGAAAGGACGAAACAACTCGTGGACAGGGCAGGTGAAATGGAAGTATGCTTTCACAGAGCGATGGACATGACGCAGGACATTTTCATTGCAATGGAAGACATCATAGAGTGCGGTTGCACAAGAGTTCTTACCTCCGGCGGAGCCGGCAAAGCCACGGAGGGAATAGAGAACATAAAGAGGTTGCAAGACGAATATGGCGAACGAATGGATATAATGGTGGGCAGCGGCATAAGTTCCGACAATGCAGAACTATTCAAAAGAATAGGGATACGCAGTTTCCACCTTTCCGGCAAGGCGAGAACAGATAGCCGAATGCAATATCGTAAGACCGATATATCGATGGGTGGCGATGAAACGGCAAAAGAATATACCATAAATCAAACAGACCATCGCAAACTTCTCTCTCTCCGCAATATCTTAGGCTGAACTCATCGAAAATTCTCTCTTCACGAGCCTCTCTCAGCAACCCACTGTTACCAAACGCCGTTTGGGCGAAATAAAACGGCGGAAGAAAAAATTATTACGCCGATTCGTCATTTGTGAATCGGCGTTTTGTCTCTCGGGGTGTGGTAAAAAGAGAAATCCCTGCGGTTTACGCAGAGATTTCTCGATAGTAATATGCTATGAATCGGTGTTATTTTCTGATTACAAGCTTTTTCGTTGTCAGTGTTTGACCGTCCGAGATTATGGAATAGAAATATACTCCGTTTGAAAGGTCGGAAGAACTTATGTTCAACTTGGTTTGCACACCGCTTTTAAGGCTGTATGTTTTCAAAGTCTTGCCAACCATGTTACGAATGACCATTTGCGGGTTCGTATATTTTGACGGAATATAGTAGCTCACAGCCGCAGTGTTCGCCATCGGGTTAGGATATACGTCGATGCCGAGAGGCTGGTTCTTGCTTTGCGTCGGCAAGGACATATATGGGTTATGATACTTCACGAAGAAAGAAATCATTGTTACGGTGTCCTCTCCGTTTTTCTGTTGCAGCGATACCTTTATCAATGCAGGGTTATCGCTTGCAGGCGTATAGGCTATGTCGAAATTCGTGAACTCTTCGCCCGGAGCCAAAGGCACGAAAGGCGAAACGGAGTCTATCGTGCATTCTCCAAAGCACATGAGGATTTCATCGTCTTCGTTGGTTTGTATTTTAGAATAATGAGAACGTGCTTCAATAGGGGAGGCGGTCATGTTGGTAAGGTAAAAATAGCTCTTGACCTCTTCTCCCGCTGTCGTCTCCACCTTGACGGTATCCCCATTCGTAAGTTCTTCGTCCTCGAAGGTTACTTTTATTGTTTGAGCGTTAAGACCGATTATCGGCAAGAACGCCAACAGAATAGTGTAAATGTTTTTCATCATGCTTTATCTTTTTATTCGTACTACGTTACTTTATTTCAATCTCGTTTGTTTGCATCACCTTCCCATCGGAGGCCTTTGCAACCATTACGACAACGCTGCAATGCTCTTGGTTTAATCCATTCGTTTCAAGGAGATAGGATTTTTCTATTTTTTCTCCTTGTTTCATTGTATTTGTCGTCAGAGGCAGTCCGACAAGCGGATTATTTCGCAAGACATGTTGGAACAAATAACCTTCCAACAGTGTTCCGTTGTCGTTTTGTTTGCCTTCTATATCGCTCTCCGTGATATACAGTGTGATTATCAGGTTGTCGGAGATGTCCTCTACGGCTTCCGCTCGTACGGAAACGACTGTTCTGCCTTCGATTTGCTTTGTTCCGAGGGAGAGGTTCAGAAGATGAGGTGTGGAGGCAAAGTATTCTGCGACTTTATTCGCCCAGTCTCCTCTTCCGGACGGTATTACATCGCGATTAATCACCAATGTAGGCCAATTCGTGATATTAAAACGTCCTCCCAGATCGTTTCCATATTCCGTACGCAAGTCAAGATTATCATTTTTGTTCGATGGCTTGGCAAAAGCTCCCTGATGAATTGCCGCAATCACGATTTTATCACCGTAAGTCTGCTTCAAAGATTTCAATATCTCTGTTCCTTCAGGACAATTCGGACAATTCCAACCTGTGAAATCTTCCAACAACAGGACTTGCTCATTTTGTATTTTGCTTATAGGGGCTTTATCCGTCGTCTCCCCACGTAAGGGGGTCAGTCTCTCTTCTTCTGTGAAATCATCACAGGATTGCAAAAGAACAGGTAAGCTCACTAATAAGAATAATATATGTTTTATTTTCTGTGCTTTCATGATTAAAAACTGCTGCTTATCGTTACAAACAAACCATTTGAGGCAGGCACTTCTCTGCATACGCCTCCTATACACATAATACCGCTGCGTTGTTTACCATAACTCAATGCCACTCGTGTGGTTTTGTAGGTTGAACCGAGAGATACGTTGTAATAATGAACTTTTTCTTCGTTCTCATTGCCGTAATTCCATTGATCGGAGAGTGCGAAGAACCATCTGCCGGCGAAATTGTACTCTGCGGTCAGTTGCAACCAATCTCCTTTTGCCCACTCTCCGTAATTCTGCTCGCAAAGCAGCCATTGGATTTCTCCTCTCAAAGAATGGTTGCGATTTATTTTGTATGTACCATCGGCAACGAATATATTGGCATAGATGTTTTCGTCTTCGGGGTGACCGAACGCAACAGGGTTGAAACTTTGATAGGAATACATGAGGTTCAACTTGAGATCCCGACTCAATTTTTTGTTGATTTCGAAGTTTATCTCTTCAAAGTACAAATCGTCTCCGAGTTCGAAGAAAGATGAAGTGTAGCCCTCAGTTCCGCTTTGGTTCAAATCATAATTTTCAATCGGTTTCTGCTTTATGGAATGAATGCGCGAGTAGTTAAACTTCAAATTAGTACCGTATTTTCCGCCCAAAAGAGTATTCTTTTTTACCTTATACATCACATCGAATTGCAATCCCATTTCTCCGTTCACCTGTGTGGCGTACGGATACATTGCCATGAGTGAATAGGAATGCTGGCGTGTTATGGCAGGAAGGTAGTTTATGTTCAGCATATTGCCGACTTCCGCTCTTTTGGACTTGAAACTCATGTTGTCTATGCGTTTCGCTTCCAAGGAAACGGCAAATCCTTTTACGGAATAGGCGGTTTTGAGTAATAATGCTTCGCCTTTACGGTAAATATAGTTGTTTACGGCGTTAGGGTCTTGCCCTTTGCGTGCGTATTCGGCAGAGAGGGAGAATGCTTTATGGGAAAGGTCGAAACGGAATGCAGTTGCACCGATGTTTTCGGGTATTTCCATTCTATACAATGTGTCTCCCATGTTGATGAACTTGGCTTCCGATTTCTCATAAACGGAAACGAAACTTCCGCCTATGTTAAGGCGTGTAGGTTTTTCTCTCAATGCAGGGAATAATTCGTTCAAACTGATTTCTGCATCGAAGCCTCTGACCAATCCGTTATCGGTTTTCCAAATGTCTTCCCAATAATAGCGTTGCTTACCGATAATTCCTTTGATGGTTAAGCCGGAAAGAGGCTTGGCAACTATCCTTAAACCGTCCATAGCGTTGTCCAATCCGAGGTTTCGCTCCTCGTATGCACGGAAAACCAAGCCGTTGCCGAATTGTTCGTAGTAATTGCCGACTGTTACTTCCAAATAATCTTTCTTATAGGAAGCCCAACGATATGGAATGCCGGCTCCTTTGTATTGATTGTCGAATCCGAGTATCGGATTCAAATAAGATTCGAATCGAAAGCCTGCGGAGAAGTCCCCTGCATTGTAATTGATGTTTGCAAAGGCATTGCTCAGAAATTTTTCCCTGACTTTCTCGGAACCGATGACCGAATCTTCTTTCGACATCTGCATATCGACTTGGAAATTGCCGCTGACCTTACCTCCCAATATGCCTTGTGCCTGTGTGTATATTGAAAAGCAAATAAGCAATGGCAATAGTACTGTTCTTTTCATAAGAAACGGTTTGTCAGTTCTTCAATGCCTTTTGTATTTCCTCTATAAGGTGTTGTTCATCGCCGGGAGTGAAACCGACATGTTGCCATGTTATTTCTCCTTTGCCGTTGACGACAAAACTATGAGGCGGATTATTTACTCCCAATGCCCGTTTGAACTCACTGTTTAAGTCAAGCACGACTTCAAACTCCCATTCCGAACTGTTGGTAAGAGGCAAAACCTTAGAACTTGTTCTGCTATCGTCAATCGAAACGGCGTATATTTTCATTCCTGTTTCGCTTTGCCATTGCTCATAGTTCTCTGCAATGGTGTTAAGCTCCATTATGCACGGCTTGCACCACGTTGCCCAGAAACAGATGGCAAAAGGCTTGCCGTCATTGTTGAAATCCTTTGTGTTGATTGTCTTTCCATCCAATGTTTTCACATCGACAGACGGTAGAGTCTGCTGTGCATATCCGCAAAATGCGAATATCATCAAACAAAGACATGTTGAAATTGAACGTTTCATTGCTTTCTTCTTTTGTTTATAGATTGCGGAGGACTAAACAGTCCGTCAAATCCTCCAATTTCTTTCTGTAATCATTTTCCGGCAGGCTGTGCAAATGTTGTTTCGCCATTTGACTATATCGGATTACTTCTTGTTCGGCTTTATTCAGGCAATCCGTACTTTGTATGCGTCTGAGAAGTCGGTCTATCTCGGCATCGGTTTTATCCTCTCGGGCAAAGAATTCAAGTAACTGCCTTTTTTCTGCTTGTCCGAGTTCTTTCAGCAAAAAGATAATCGGCAATGTGATTTTCTTTTCCTTTATATCATTGCCATGTCCTTTGCCACTGTCGGTGTCAAGTGTCAAATCCAAAATATCATCTCTTATTTGAAAAGCTCTGCCGAGCGTTCTGCCGAATTGTTCCGCCTCTTTCGAGTAATCCTTTGTTCCTTTTGCAGTCTTTGCACCCATGTATGCAGACGCTCCGAAAAGAGAGGCTGTCTTTCCATCGATGATTTTGAAATATGCTTCTTCATTGCAATTCATGGAATCGGATACATCTTTCTGCAAAAGTTCTCCTTGCGGCAGTTCTCTCGCAATTTTGGAATAGATACCCAAGAGTTCGAAATCTTCTTTCGTCTCTATAAGATGCAGACAAACCCCATAAACGTAATCTCCGAAAAGAATTGCTGTTTTGTTGTCCCAAATATCATTGATGGTACGCTGTCCGCGTCGCAGTTTACTTTCGTCCAACACGTCGTCATGCACAAGAGATGCAGTATGTAGCAGTTCCAAAATCACGGCAGCCCGATATGTGGATTCGCTTGCTCCTCCGCATGCCTTCGCAATCAAGAAACTTATCAGCGGTCTTAGCCTTTTACCCTTTTGATGCAACACATAATCCGACAAACTGCCGAGAGTGCCACCGTCATCAGGCAAACAAGCCCGGAACTTACTATCAAACAAGGCAAATTCCTGCTCAACACATCGACTTAACTCCACCAAATTCATTCCGTTGCAAAATAAAACCTATTCCAATTTGCAAATGTACAAAGAAAAAACGGAACGACATAATCGTTCTCAACAATTCACTCGGTATTATGTTCAATACAGTAAGCGAAATATACTTTCAGATGGTTTATTGTATGCTTACTTTCTTCGACAAGCGTGTTCCGTTTATGCTGACATTGAGATAGTATATTCCATTGGGATAATGGCTTACGTCTATCTCTGTCGGCAAACTTTCCCATGCTTTCAAAACTCTTCCGTTCGCATCCATGAGTTGCACATCCTTTATTTCAGCCCCATCGGTTTCAATATGCAAAACTTTATCTGCCGGATTAGGGTATATTTTCAAAGAAGTATTTCCGTATGTAACAGGATTCAAGCCTTGCTCTCCCACAACAACCGTTTGTATCGGTGTCCAAGCGGAAGTATCACCAACCGCACAAATCGCTCTCAGTTTGAACTCCCAGCGACTTCCTTGTTCAACATTCCGCAATGTAAATCTTGGGTAAAGATTTACCTCCTCGGAAGCGAAATTCACCGCAAGGGCTTCTTTATAGTTTATTTCCCACCGCATGTAAGGGTTGTCGCTCACCTCGTCCCATGTGCAGACTATTGTCTCATCGCCTTTGCTTTGATAGTGTTGGCAGATAAAATTCGTAGGCGTTGAACATGACGACGCATCTCCTGCTGTTCTGAAACTGATAACGGCATTGTTTTCGGCAGAAGCGTCTCCACAATTCGCTTTCAGCAAGATTACATATTCCGTATTAGGCGTTAATTCCCTCAAAATGTATGGACTGCTTACACCATTCACATGAATGGTATCTTCATTAGTCGTATTCACAACAGCCAAATCAAATGAAGTGTTATTACCATAAACATTCCATTCCAACATTGCCGAATTTGAAGTGATATGATTTGCCGTCAGATTATCCGGAGCGAAACAACTGTCTTTTATGGTAAAGTTCGTTATTTTGTATTCGTATATTCTGTCGTCGGATAAGTAAGATTGAAAAGCGAAAACAACTCTCTCTTCATTCATTAACTCATTTAATCTGATAGTATTCACACCCGAAGTTACCTGACGCAATATCCTGAAATTCTCTCCTCTTACGGAAACTAGCAATAACGGCACTTCTCCTTCTCCTGCCTCGAAATCGAACATAAGAACGGGGTTTGAACTTGTTGAAAGGTTAAACATAGGACTGCAAATAGTATCCTGCTCTATTCTCCAACAATCTTGAGACATGCAAAAGCCTTCATCGGACTTGAATTTTATAGTATCTTCGCAATGATAAGGAAATTGTTCGATAGGATTGCAAAGAGTGTGCAAATAAACAGCCGGAGAATACGAACTCGTGTCGTTATCGGAAGAAACGGCTCTTACTCTTATGGAATACGCTGTGTTATCTGCAAGGTTCGTCAACTGAAACTCGTTATATGAAGCCTCTATTTGATTTGTGGAAAGAGTATTGTTGTTTGTTACTTCAACCAGCCATGCTATTGCATTCGGTGTTATAGACCATACAATGTTTGCAGAATTCTCATCAAAAGAATTTATACGTACGTCCGTTGGCGGCAGAATTGAAACATTTGTGGTGAATACAGCCGTATCCGACCAAAAACTTTGTTCATCTGTACAATCCGCTTGAACTCTGAATGTATATTGCGTTGCACTTTGCAGATTTTCCAAGAGTGTATTGGGGCTTACGCCTTCCAATAATATCCATTCGGAACTTCCGGTCGGCTTATATTCCATATTAAACGTAGTCTGATTATCTCTGACCTCCCAAGTCGGAACGGCAGAATTGAAAGAAACATTTGCAATACCAAGTTCCGATGGAGTGGCACAATAACGAGCCGTAATGTAAATATCATCTATTGCCACAGCATCGCTTGTTGCCGCAATACTCGTATTCTCCCATGCAAAAACAATTCTTTTTGTCGAGCCGATATGGTATTGCGGTAACTCTATATGCACATTCTGCCATACGTTATTTCCTCCCGAATAAGTGCCTTCGCCGACTTGGTCATTTACCGATGGAAGTATGTCCGTGTTTAATGCACTTCCGGGACTTAAAAGATAAACTTTCAAAGCTGCACCTTGCAAAGGTGCAGGAGTTTTGTACTTGAAATCTATATAGAAACCGACAGCATATTCGGGAATTTCAAAATCTATGTATGCGTAGCTGATTGCTGCAACGCCTGGGTCGCAAGCATTAGTCAATCCGTTGTCGTTGGAGATGTAAAGAGCCTTGCTTCCGGAACTTCCGGCATTTGTAGCCGAGCCTATTTCCCATGCATTGCTTCCGGAATTGACAAAGCCGATATTCATGTAGTCCTGCTCATTTTCGAAATCCGTTTGCACAGGCAGTTGAGCCGCTCCGTACGGCAGATACTTCGTATAAATATATTTCCAATCGCTAACCGAATTGGAACAATCGGAACGCACGGCAATCTGATACCTCTCGTATGGCATCAAACCTCCTGCCACAGCTTCATAGTTTTGAGTCCTTATTCTCGACCCCTCTCTGTCAGGATTGCTTCCCACTTGCCCTGCAACGACTTCCCATTGCGAGGTCTCGGAACTTGCCGTCCATTGAACATTTATGCCGTTTTCATCGATATTACCAAGGCTTAAATTCGCAATCATCGGACAATCGCTGTCAAAGCCCAAGGTTACAAAAGTTCCCACAGGACTTGCTTCCGTTGTATCTCCGTTTATATCTATTGCCTTGACTATCCAAAGATAGCGTGTTCCGCTTGCAAGGTTTTGCAAATAGAACACAGTATCTTCGATTGTTGTTTCCATGTATGCCTCCTGCTGAAATGCCTTGTAACCCACAATCCAAGCAGAAGCATGCTCGTTTCCGTTCCAACGAAGCGTTGCCTGAGAGACATCAATATCATCTACCCACATTTCGCTTGGTGCAGGCATCAACGTGCTTTGGGCAAAAAACGTACCCGATGATAGTAATGTCAAAAGTATGAAGTGCAATATTTTTTTCATGTCTTCTTATTTTTCAGTCAAAACTCATGTTTATTGAAACGGAAACATCTTTCCATGCATTACAAGTTCTCTTTATGGTATTGGTATATCTTTTCGTAAAGATGAATACGGTCTTTGCCTATCACATTATGCTCATGATCCGGGTATATAAAGTAATCCACCTGTTTACCATTCTTGATACATCTTTTGATGAACTCCAATGAATGTTGCATTACAACAGTCGGGTCTTGCGCCCCGTGAATGACAAGCAACTTTCCTTCCAACTGATTTGCATAATTCAACAAAGAGGCTTTTTCATAACCTTCCGGATTATCCTCAGGAGAAGACATATATCTCTCACCGTACATTATCTCATACCATTTCCAATCTATGACAGGACCGCCTGCCGTTGCGGTTTTGAAGACACCGGGATTCTTCAGTTTCAATGATATTGTCATGAATCCGCCATAGCTCCAGCCGTCAACGCCTATGCGGTTTGCATCTACATACGGCAGACTCTTCAAATAATCAACTCCGTCCATTTGGTCGCTTACTTCTATGCTTCCGCAGTTACGCCATATTGCACTCTCAAATTCATATCCTCTGTTTGCAGAACCTCTGCTGTCAACCGTCCAAACGATATAGCCTTGTTGTGCAAGGAACAAAAAGAAGTTGTTCGCACCGGATAACCATGTGTCTGTTATGAGTTGTGCATGCGGACCACCATATACATATACTATGACAGGATATTTTTTGTTCGCATCGAAGTTTATCGGTTTTATCATTCTGGCATATAAATCCGTACCGTCCTTTGCCTTTATCGTGAAGACATCTATTTGCGGTTTATTCAACTTACTCCAAGGGTCTTCCGATTGATGAAGTTGTTTTATCTCCTTTGCCTTGTCGTTATACATCACAACCCTTCTTGCCTGTGAGGAACTGCTGTAAGAATCCAAGAACAAAGTACCGGCAGAGTTGAATCTTACGTGGTGGGTTCCCTTTTCTGGAGTACATCTGCGGATTTTCTTGTTTTTCAAGTTGCATGCGTACAGATTTTGCTCCAACGGAGAATCTTTCGTCGCATAGAAATAAACCTCGTTTCCCTTATCGTTGAAACCCTCTATCGAGTTTATCATCCATTCGCCAGAGGTTAATTGTTCAATCATGTTTCCATCGACATCATAAAGGTAAGCGTGATTGAAGCCGTCCCTCTCGCTCAAATAGATGAACCTGTTGCTTTGTTTGGGTAGGAAGAATACAGGCGATTCGGGCTCGACATATTTCGCTGCTTTCTCCTCAAACAATGTTTTTCTCAACTTTCCGCCTGCTACATCGTAGGCATTCATCTTCAAATGGTTCTGTTTGCGGTTTAGTTTTTGGACATAGAGTTGCGTTCCTTCGGGATTCCATGTCAGATTGGTAAGATAGGCTTCTTTTTCTTCGATACTGTTGTTTTCTCTTGTTTGCAATTCCACTGTTTTGCCGGTTTGAGAATCGTAAACGAAGATTGTAACCTCATGGGATTTCATTCCCGCCATCGGATAGCGGATAGGTGTTACAATTCGTTTCAAACGATGAATTTGCATT
>OCLL01000021.1_pt1 | contig 41255 bp, 24 predicted proteins | sample 1538931 | NCBI WGS metagenome assembly OCLL01 (sample SAMN03418270, study PRJEB22391) | human gut metagenome | biome: human-gut; feature: organic feature; material: feces | host: Homo sapiens | place: Tanzania | collected 2013-01 | reverse complement strand
TTTTTCGCTTGCAACGAGCGTCCGTAACGGACTGAACGCTACCCATTGCATCTTCATAAAAAAACAAATTATCCTTCCGAGAAACCGTATCGGTACTATCCTTGGCATAAGGCATCACAGCATACCTTGAAAAGCCCACACCCTCCGAGGGCAAATCATACCTCTTGTTTTGGTTCTTATCATCCAAAATCAACAACCTGTACGTGCCGGCAGCCAGATTGGAAAACGAAAAATGTCCCGTGCTATCCGTTCGTGTGATATAATCGCAATCTTTGTCATATAAATTTGCCAAAACGGTATCTGCATATAACAGCACCAACTTATCGGCGACGTTTTTCAGCGAAAAGCCCTCAACGACTCTGCCTTCATAGAACAAACTGTCTATTTGAGAACCTGTGGAAAAAGCATACTTGAAATTCTTCAACCGATTACCCTCGTTGAAATCCGTTATCACATCTGCGAAATCGAAAATATAAGTGGTATTCTCAGCCAACGAATCCAAACCTTTCACATAAAGTTTCTTCAATTTGGCTGAAATCTCCGGCTTTACTCTCAAAGGAGGCGACACCAACAACTTTTGGTTCACATTATCCAAAACTATATATTCATCGAACTCCACCACAAAGCCCCTATCTTTGAAATTCAAGCTGTTTTGCTTAGGAGTGGCGTTCATTTCTTTCGGTGGAATTCTGTCCACCGCCCCACCACTCGGAGTAACAATCCTTGCACAAGCGGCAAAGAGCAAAACAATCGCCAAAAAGCCTATTCGTCTAATCATCATTCCCTATTTCAATACAACAACATACCCTGTAAAATCATGCAATCTTTATTCTCGGGTCGAGAAACGCATAAACAATATCCGTCAATATGTTTATAATGACCAACATTATACATATAACAATCAAAGCCCCCATAAGAACAGGGAAATCGTACTTCTCCAAGCTATCGACAATCACAACGCCAACTCCTTTCCAATCGAAAATATATTCGACAAAGACAGCACCGGCGAGCAAGGACGCAAACCAACTGCTTATCGAACTTACAACCGGATTGAGCGTATTTCGCAAAGCATGATTCTTTATTATTTTGGACATCGACAAACCCTTCGCCTTGGCAGTCCTTATATAATCCTGCTGCAACACCTCTTTCATCGTGCTTTTCGTAAGCTCGCATATAACGGACAACGGTCTTATGCCGAGCGTAACAGCCGGAAGGATTATATTCTTCAAATCCACGTACTCTCCCCTGCCGAAATCATCTACGCCATACAAACTTCCGAACATCGACAAACCCGTATAATCCGCCAAAAGAAAAGCGAATATCCACGCTATGAGGATTGCCGCAAAGAAAGAAGGCAAACTCATACCCAAAGAAGTAATCAGCAGAATGGCTTTCTCGATCCACGTATCCTTATATATAGCCGCAACGGAACCGAACAAAACTCCGAGGACAAAAGCCATCGTTATGCTCACCAGAGCCAGCAATATGGTATTCGGGAAAGCCTCCGCAAGAATGGAAGACACACTTCTGTCCGACTGATAACTTCGTCCGAGTTCCGGCAACTTGAAACCTAAGTTCCCTTCATGGTCAATCCCGACAGGGCTTAAATCATTCAAATACCTGAGATAACGAATACCAAGAGGCTTATCCAAACCAAGTTCCTTGTGAAGCAAGTCTATGCTTTCCTGATCGGCATTCTGCCCGAGCATCATCCTCGCAGGGTCTCCGGGAAGTATGTTGAAGAGTACGAATATCAAAGATACGACACCCAACATCACCAACAGACCGTAAGCCGTCTTCTTTAGAATATATGCAAACATCTACTTGAAATACTCCGTCGGCTCCGGCAGATTCCTCCATGACCATTTGTCCGCCACTCTTCCCTTATCGATTTTCACAACTCCCGGATTAGAACGCAACATCGTCTTTATCGCCTTGTCATCAGCCGAATAGAACACAATATTCCCCGTCTTGTACTTTTCCATGAAAGAAGCACAGTTGGCAACCGAAGATGCCGTTACGAATATCACCCTCGCACCATTTTCGGCAGCCTTGTCGGCAAAAGCCAACACCCTTTTCATTCCCTTATCCGAGGCCTTTCTCAAATCGTATGAGCTTATCATGTAAAGCACACTCGAAGTATCGGAAAGAATATCCATAGTCTCATCTTCTTCAAAGCCCAAAGCCTGCAATGAAAAGCCGTCAGCCGCCACGGTATTGGTGTTTTCCACTCTCGAATCCACGAAAGTCCACTCGGAAGCGAAGTTCGGATTTTTCTGATACGCCTCCATCAAATCCTCGGTCTCGAACTCCTTCACCTCTCCTGTTACATTGTTCTTGTAAGTTGCAAAACTGACAGGCGGAACCCTGTCATCACCCACTGCAACCATTTGATTACCTATCTTCCACGCCCTGAAATCGATTACAGGTTCATAAACCGTATTATAAATCGCAAACAGCAAAATCACCAACGAGAACAGAACCGTCAAAAGTTTCGAGTTAATCCGTGAGTTCGCAAAATTCATCTTCCTTTCGGAAAGATAAATTCCTGCCAAAACCAAATCCAACACTATATTCTTCCAAAACGTCTCCCAATTCGTCAGTTTCACCGCATCGCCGAAGCAACCGCAATCGCTCACCCTGTTGGTCAAAGCGTCGATAAAGGTCAAGACCGTGAAGAAAGCCATGAACACCACAGCCGCAGGCTTTACCACCTTACGGAAGAAGCCGAAAAACATCAGCACTCCCACCATGAATTCCGCACAACACAATATCACAGACACCGTAACAGGCAGAAAAGAAATCTTATCGCTCAACCACCCCATCGAAAAGGCAGAAAGATACTCCTCTATCTTATAGGCCGTACCCCAAGGGTCGACAGCCTTCACAAATCCGGAGAACATGAACACCGCTCCGAAGATTACCCTCAATATCGTACTCAAAAGTTTCATCATCATGACAATTTAATACATGCAAACACCGAATAATTCACTATATCCTCGTAACCAGCTTCCACACCTTCGCTGACCAAAGTCCTGCCTTGGTTATCCTCTATTTGTTTCAGCCTGTAAATCTTCATCAAAATCAAATCCGTAATCGAACTAACCCTCATCTGTCGCCATGCTTCGGAATAATCATGATTTTTCTTCTCCATCAAAGACTTCGTGATACCTATATATTTATCGTAAAGCTCCAAAGCCCTCGTCTTTGTCAGTTCCTTGTCGATCGGCTCGTCCTTCAACTCTATTTGAATAAGAGCAATGATACCGTAATTTATCATTCCGATGAACTCCGATACAATTCCCTCGTCCACAAGGTTGACACCGCTTTCCTGAATGCTGCGGATGCGGTTGGCTTTAATGAAAATCTGATCGGTAAGCGAAGGAAGACGCAACACCCTCCACGAAGCACCGTAATCCGAGAGCTTATCCTCAAATAGCTTACGACTTACTTTCACGACATTATCGTATTCCGAACTTGTGTTATTCATAAAAATTATTACCTTTGCTTGTTGAAAATCACTACTATGAAAGAACACGACAAAATTACAAACATTTCCACTAACAAAACATTGCTTTGCGGCAAAAAAATCATCAATCTCTCCACTCCCTTGGTAATGGGAATAGTTAACCTTACCGATGACTCGTTTTATGATGGTGGAAGATACAACTCTTTTGACAGTGCGAAGCAAAGAATTGACGCGGTAGTATCGCAAAATACGGATATAATAGACCTTGGTGCATGTTCCACCCGCCCCGGAGCCGAATTGGTTTCTCCGCAAGAGGAAATCAAACGTCTCCTGCCGGTCATACGTTACGCCAAGGCAGCCTATCCGCAAATCCCCGTTTCAATCGACACCGTTTGGAGCGAGGTCTGCAAAGCATGCGTGGCAGAAGGAGCGGAGATAATCAACGACATATCCGGAGGAAGTTTCGATGAAAAACTCTTCGAGACCGTTGCAGAACTGCAAGTGCCTTACATACTCATGCACACACCCGCAACACCGGACAAAATGCAGCAAAACCCGCACTACAACAATATTTTCCTTGAAATATGCGACTATTTCTCCATACGCTTGAAGCGTTTGCGGGAATCGGGAGTAAAAGACATCATCTTGGATTTGGGCTTCGGCTTCGGCAAAACGGTGGAACACAATTACGAACTGCTGCGTCGACAGAAAGAATTTCAAGTCTTCGGCTTGCCGATACTGACAGGAATATCGCGAAAAAGCATGATATACCGCCCACTCGGCATAACGCCGGAACAAGCCCTCTGCGGAACGACATTCCTTCACGCCTTCGCCCTGCAAAACGGAGCTGACATACTTCGGGTTCACGATGTCCGAGAAGCCAAAGAGAGCATCAAACTATTCGAACTTTACAATAATACAGCCGAATGACAATCCTATCCGCCATACAGGGCTTACCTACCTTCCGAATCACCGACCTGATAGACATATTCGTCGTAGCCCTGCTGTTTTATTACTTTTACAAACTGCTGAAAGGTACAAACGCAATCAGCATCTTCATCGGGTTCATATTGGTCTTCTTTGCATGGAAAGTAATCCGCTTTTTGGATATGAAACTGCTCAGCGAAATATTCGACCAGTTCATTTCCGTCGGCGTGATAGCAATCATAATCATCTTCCAAAGCGAGATAAGGCAGTTTCTCCTCCGTCTCGGTTCCCAAACCCGCAACAGACGATGGCTGAAGCTCCTTCACCTGAAATCGAAAGAAGAAAACAACACTCTCGATGTAACACCGATAGTGCAAGCCTGCACTCACATGTCCCAAACCCTCACCGGAGCATTGATAGTCATCTGCAAGAGCAATCCTTTGGACGCAATCGTTCAAACCGGAGAGGCATTCACCTCGCAGATAAGCTCACAACTCTTGGAGACCATCTTTTTCAAGAACACGCCGCTGCACGACGGAGCCGTCATCATATCGGAGAACAAGATAAAAGCCGCACGCTGCATACTGCCGGTAAGCAAGAACTTGGACATACCCGTCTCGATGGGATTGAGACACCGTTCCGCAATCGGCATAACGGAACAAACCGATGCCATTGCGGTCATCGTAAGCGAACAAACCGGCAAAATATCAGTCGCAAAACAAGGCATGGCACGCCAAGGTCTCACCCCCAACGAACTGCAACAATACCTCAACAAGGAATTCAACGAATAAACCCGTCGCAATCCCCCGACCACACCGACAAATCGCCATTGTGATAACACGCCGACAAAGAAACACCTTGCCCGAAACGCTGTTTCAGAAAAATAAACCTGCGTTCTACGAAAATGAAACGCCGAAAGAATTTTCTCAAACGCCGATTCGTTGCAACATAACGATGTTTCGGTTTCGGCAGGTTTCAGAAGTGTTCTTATCTTGTGGATTCGGAATCGTTTTCGAGGTGTTCTCTTATCTTCCGACTGCCGATTTTCCACATTCTTCGGAAGAAGAGCAGGAACAGAATGAGCAACAATCCGCCGGCGAGTGGTGTCGCTTCGGATATGAGGAATATGGAGTCATATATTGATATACCTTATCGGGTATATTCAGATGAAATAATCTTATAGCAGAAAAGGTATAATGTTGTATATTTATGAACACTCTATCACTATCGGCAACGGTCAAGATGTTACGAAAGCAATATAATATTACTCAGGAAGAGCTTTCATTGAAGTCGGGGGTCGGATTACGTTTCGTTCGAGACCTCGAACAGGGCAAGAGGTCGTTGCAACTTGACAAGGAAAATCAGCTCCTCGATTTTTTCAATTATGAGATGGTGGCAGTGTCAAAAGCAGGTAATCGATGAAGCAGGCGAAAGTATTCTACAAAGACCGGTTGGCAAACAAGCTTATGAAATATTGTCTCTCTTCATTTTTGACTACAACGCAAATCGATACCAAATAAGTCGGAACTTTTTCTACATAAATTCCACCACTGCAATACTTCTTCGCAAATTAAGTGCGATAAAAAAGAACATTCATCAAAGCGGTGTTCCGATTTTGAAAACGGAACTTTGCCTTGACGAATATTCGTGCTGAATCGATATATGCCGGTGTTTCCGGTATTGCTTGCTTATTTGCTTATTATCATCTTCCTCATTTGTTTGTCTTTCTTGTAATACATGGTGTAGTGATAAATGCCTTCCGGCAAATCGAGGTCTTTCAGAACGATGGTATTGCGTCCTTCTCCATAATTGCCTTTAATGGTCTTCAAGACTTGTCCGAGGTTGTTGGTGATAACGAGTGTTGCTTCTCCGGATTCCGGAAGTGTGAAACCTATAGTGGTTTCGTCGGTGAATGGGTTAGGTTGGTTTTGTTCAAGGACAAAGCCTGCTGTTCGTTCTACCTCTTCCAATCCTACGTATGAACGAACGGCATAAGCATGCGTGGTATCGTTCCTATGGTCGGCATCGTATGGGTAGTCCAACCATGCAATAACGTTATACGTTCCGTTTTCACTCTTAGGTATTCGCTGAGAGAAAGTCATATAACGTAACATGTCAGAATTAGGTTCGTCGTACTCCCATGTGAAGTCTTCAACTATTTGGTTTGCATAATCCCCGTTAAGAACTAAATGGGCTCTGACTTGCGTTGTTCCGCCTATCGTTCCTCCGTTATGTGCTGTAAGCTGTACTTTGCAATCCGGTTCGTATGTTTGTTCTATGAATACGGAATCTGCCACACCATCGCGGTATCCCATGTAAAGTACGCTTGTGGTGTCGTTGCTTCTATCGACTTCATCATCGACTGATACGAAAGCGGTAATTCTGGTGTATGGTGCATTGGCTCTCGGAAGTGTTGCTTCAAACTTATGATAGCCGTAAGTACCGGAAGGCAATACATTTCCAAGGCGGTATGTTTCCTCGACGACGTTTTCTCTGTCGCTGCCGAGGTAATAACCTACCGTGATATTTCCTACTCCGACGGAACTACGGTTCATAAAAGCGAGTTGCAACGATATATGGTCAGGATCGGCATCGTCTATGGTTATGTATTTTGCTTCCAAGTCGCGTGTGGTTCCTGTTCCTTCCAATCTTTTATAAACGGTATCATTGTCGTGATAATAGTCTCCTTCAAGTCCTGTCCAACATTTCAAATTGACTGCTCCGAATGAGGAATGAAATCTTTGGTTGAAACGATATACATATTCGTCTCCGTTGTACAAAGGCGGATTGAAATGTATTGTTTCTTCTATTTGCGATGCACCCGGCACTTTATACGCCACCGGCAATTCGCTTACCGGTTCCAATCCGTAGTTTCGGACTTGTATTGCGACTTCTATTTGGTCGTTGGATACGATTTGCGTTGTCGGTGAATTGATGTTGACTATGCCGACATCTTTTTGCAAAGGTCCTATGACTATTTGTTGGCATACGGAGTCATTGTCGGTATAAATGTCGGTCGGATTCAACCTTGTGAATGCACATATTCCGAATGGGTCAGGCGAATCCACGGTAAGGTATGTTCCGGTATTGAAGGTGTATTCGTATGTCGTTTCCGGTTGTATGTCCACGCCTATGAGGTCTTCACAAATCGGTATGTACAATCCCTCGGATATGTAACATACTTGCAAGTTGGTCAATGATGTTGTTCCGTAATTGTGTATGCCTACTCGCGGATAGTAATTAGAACCGTAATTAGGCAGTGCGGTCGGTTCCAAAGTCAAAGATACAACTCCTGCGTCTTGTTCTCTCTTGGCTCTTTGTATTTCGAAGTTGTCTATCGCAAAGCCGTCTTTCTGAACTCCTGCATTGGAACGGAAGACAAAACGGAATTGAAGATTGTTTCCGAACAGGTAATTGACGTGTTCCAAAGAATAGGTTACTTTCGTCCATGACTTCGTGCCGTTGAAGTAGTTGCTATCCGAATTATACCAATTTTCTCCATAACCGTCTTCTTTCGCTCCAAGCAAAACCCATTTGCCCTGCCAGTTGAGATACTCTATGTGCATGCTTGCCGTGTTCACTCCTGCATCGGTTCTCAACATGAAACTCATGGTGTCGGGTTTCACGGTATTGACATCGAATATAGGCGAGTAAAGAATACTTTCGTTGTTCTTAGGGTGCTTGCCGCTAAGGTTGGTTTTCCAGCAATTAGGTTCGGAATAGGCTACGTCTATTGTCGTGTTCGTCTCTGCCGGCGTTCCGAACTGCCAACTGTTAGTAGGGTTGGTCGGATTGGCATCGTATGCGTAGAAGTGGTCGTTACCATCTTCGTCGTCGAAATCGGTTTGATAAGGGACAACGAAGGTGCGGAAGACATACGAGTTAAGGTTTATCGTATCGTTGTCATGAACATTATCACCTGCCACGTCGATATACGCCTTGAAGTTGTTTGCTCCCAAATCCAAGTCCACATTGGCTATGGTTATTTCTTCAAGTTCTCCGCTTGCCAGATTGCCCGTCCAGTTGTAAGTATAGTCTTGGTCGTTATGCTTCAAGGTTATGGTTGCGGAATTAAGCGTTTGCAACCCTGCATTTCTCAACACGGCTTTTACGTCTGTTTGTCCGGCAGAGGCAAGTTCACTCGGTGATGTGAAGCGTTTAAGTTCTGCGTTTATCTGTTCAGCCGGCTTGATGATGACTCGATAGTCTTCGACCTCTCCACGCTGTACTTTTTCGCAGGCTGTGAACTCATCGCTTGTTCCGCTTTGTTTAAGGATAACTCTCATTCTTGCAATACCGTTAAGCGTATTGGCAGGAACGTTCAATGTTTTCGACAATACCATTCCGGAGTACACCGTATCGCTTACCACACATTCCGCTGCCGAGAACTCTCCATTTCTATCCCAATCGATGAATACTCTTACCCAACCTCCGACAACTGAGTTCGCATCCATCGATGTGGAATTATCCACATGGACATTCAATTGGTCGGCAACTCCTCTGTATAGAGTAGGCATCGTTATGGTTGTATCAGTAGTGAAGTCGGAATAACCGTTTCCGGAAGGTGTAGTAGGGTTGTCCATAACTCCCAACTGAACTCTCGATATATCCAAACTTGCAGGATTATCGACTGTAATACTGCAATAAACCGTATTACCGTTCTTCGGTTTCACGACCGTTGCAGCTTTCGTCGTATCATTGAGTGCAGTAATATCGCCTGCAGCATCTGTCCACGCCATTATTGAATAATTCTTGCTAAGACCGGACATATCTGCCAATGTTTCGAATGTATAGGTATATTGTTCGTCCGGCTGAACTGTTGCCGTACATGTTTCTGTTACAATAACAGGTTCTGCGTTTGCAGGAGATGTAGGTTTTATAGAGTAAGTTACAGGGAAGTTGCTCAATGGCTGTGTACCGTAATTGGTCAACAAGACTTTAATGGTATCGCCAGTACTCATATATACCCATGCATCTTCCGGAGGATAAACAACTGCCAATGCCGAAGCATCGACTGCTGCTCTCGGATTAACATGAACAGTAACAGCCGTTCTTTCACTTGCACAAGGATATGTTCCGGTTGCATTTACACCGACATAGAAGGTTGTATCTTCAAATAATTGGGAGGTTGTATAGTTCCTTGAAGTATTATAGTTTGTTGGTGCATAAAACGGATTTGCATCGTTCGGTCCGGCATACCATTTTATTGCCAAGCTATTGGCTTGCTCTGCACTCGGATGTCCCCATGTTGCGTATGGAATGTAATCATCTGTTACGGTAGGTGCAGGAGGCGATACTTTGGAATTTACCACCTTTGCGGCAGAAGCGGTATCGTTAAGTTGCTGATTGTCGCCCACTGTTTTCACACATGTCCACAATTTCCACGTTGTATCATTTGCTCCCAAAGGATAAAGGTTGGCAGTAGCGTTGAAAGTATATGTGAGCGAGGCTCCTTTTTGCAGATTCTGATATGGAGTTTGTGTGGTTTGGTCTGTATAAGGGAATGTAAGAGTTTCTGTTTGCGTAAGGTCGGGTCTGCCCTCTATCCAGTAAGACAACTGTATCACATCGCCGGGTTCTATGTTCTTTTCTCCTACGTTCTTTATCTTGGTTTGGATTTGAACATTTGTCAATACACATCGCTCGGTTATAGGTACAGTACCTTCCAGTTTCAAGTCCTTCGCAGGTTTTGAAAGGAAGTGGGTATATGCAGTGTCGTTGATATGCACGGTATCTCCGTCCATTATCGTGTATGCCATTACATAAAGTTCATCTGTGTAAGGGTCGTTGAGCGGTGGTGTAAAGGTTTGGTTGAATGTATATGTGGTCGTTTGCAATGAAGACAACATTCCCGTCCATGTTTCTCTCAAAGTTTGTATGGCTGTCTCGGAATCTTCGGAAGATTTCAAAACAGCGACTATCTCCATTGTGTTTATGCTGTAATTACCGAAGTTCTTCAATTCCACTTCAACGCTCAACGGATCTCCTTCGACATATTCGTCTCCTTCGACAGGGCTTATTATTCTCGGAATACCGGTATCATTACCTGCGAATTGGTATTCGTATGCTCCTATTGTCGGTTTAGGGGAAACAGGTCGGAAATTACCTTCTATATCCGTGGCGACATCATCTACCGGCTCTGCAATCCTTACTATTCCGGTAGGGAAAGTAAGTGCCAAAACAGAATCGTTCTTGAACGAATTTTCAATGCTGACGGATTGTGCGTCCATGGAGTTGGCTGTTTGCAAGAGTGTAAGGTTGGATTTATCGTTTATCCAATATACGAACTTACTTCCGTTGGTGTAATAGTTATTATTGTTGGAAAGGACGACATGGGTTGCCGGCGTTTGTACATACATCGCATATCCCTTACCGCTATTATCAAGGTTATTGTTCTGAACTATTATATTGGAACCCACCTTACCAACAGAAAGACACTTTGAAGAGGTATTGTTACCTTTTGACGGTTCGAGATAAACCGTGTTGTAATACAAACTCAACCAATCGGTGCTGTCAATGTCTATTCCGATGTATGCCAAAGATGAGGACGAATTTCTCGCACCTATCATCGAAATGGAATTGTTTGCTATGATTGCAGGCTGTATTTGTTCGGCATGAACTTCTTTCATCGAGATACCTGTTCTGACTGCCGTTCCTTTCGTCAAATAAAGGAAGTTGGACATAACGCGTGTTGCTCCCGAAAGTCTCTTTAAATCAACTGCCGTAACAATCAATTTTGAAGTATCGGTGGAAAGATGATTGTTCTCTATCGATAGGTTTTCCGCATCGTAAGTCCTTATTCCCGATACACCGAACTCCAAGAAATTATTGTTGTTTATGGAAAGCGTTTTCACCGTATCTGTCGTTGCCAACTGCACTGCGGCACCGATGAAATCGTTTTGACTTATTGTAACATCATCAGTCTTTACAAGGCTTAGCATCGTGCTTCGTGCCGTTTTTGGAGAAACGAAATTCATCATTTTGAAACTGATATTCTCGGATTTTTCCACCGATACCGAGGTATTGGCTGTTGTATCGGCACATTGAATTGTCATGTTCTCAAAATGTATGTTTTCCACCTCACTGAGACTCAATATATATTTATCTTCCGCTCCCGCAGCAGGCGTGTATGTCAGTATTGTTTGTGAATTATCACCTGAAAGCCCGGTAAATTTGATATAGTTGGTTTCAGAAAGCCCTGATATGTTCGGAATATTGATTTGTTCGTTATATGTACCTGCTTTAACGTTCACTTGAACCGATCCGCAAATTCCCGAACTTGTCAAGTCGTTTACCAACGCATTGAAACTACTATAATCATCGGAAGCATCAGGGCCTATGGTTATCGTAGTAACTTCGGTACTGTTACCCATACATGCGGAGAAGTTGCTTACAACCGTGTCGTTGCTTGGCTCGGCATCACAATCTTTCTCGAGCCATACCTTCAATTCTATCGTACCGGAAGCAAAGGTATAGTTACCTATGGTTACCACTTCGGTGCTGTTTTGTGCCAAAGAACCTGTCCACTCATAAACAGGTTGTGCCGTACCGTTGACAGTCCAATGCAAATCAAGAGAAGTCAAAGGTGCAGTACCGAAGTTCTTTATTTCAACTTGTACAGGTGTAGATACTCCTGACATGATGGTGGTTTCCTCCACAGGGGCTACCACCTGCGTCAAGCCGGCTTCGCAAGTAGGAGCAGGTTGAACCTCAACGACAAGTGCTGCTCTTGTACTCTTACAACCGTATTTATCAACGCCGAACTTGACATTAGGACGCTTAGAGTACGTTGCACCCGGATTACCGGTGTATTGGCAGGCATTGGTATTGTTATCGTGATATATTATCGCAGAATTAAATTCTGTGTTTGAATTGTATGTCTTAACCTTACCGGTCGTAACAGTGGTATTGTAACATATCTCGACAACAAGGTTGGACTCTCCATCATAATAGAACGGATTGACAAACGTCATGTCTTTCCAAACATTTGTCATGGCAGGTGTCTTGGTTATGGTTACGTTATCGGAATAAACCTCTTGCAAGCCTCCTACCCATGTTGTCAAAACGTTATCATTTGTCACACCTATCTTGATTGCATAATCGCTCATTGTAACATTGGCTCCTCCGAATGAACCTTGAACCCTATGGACTTTATCAAGCCCTCTCCCATGTCTGAGAGTTCCTCCGCTCTCCAAAGATATTGTTCTTTGACTTGTTTCTTGGAGAAAGCAAACGGTGTAGGTGCATTATCGTTTGTATTCGTTGACGTTCCGGTTCCTATTTCCACGTCGGCATTCGCTGCCAACAAAGCTGCCACATAGAAAGTATCCGTTTCATACAATACAGGCGTTGTATATGTTCCTCTTGAAAGTTCTTGATGTGAAGTCGGGCTGTCATACCACACAAGTGTGTTAGTACTTGTAGCCGTTAACACCTTAGAACTTGCGTACGGAATATTAACATTCTGAACCGCCGGCTGTTGCGGTGTCATCAATGATACGACTTGCATTCTCGCCGTATCATCTCCATGAATATTATCTGCTGCAAGGTTGGCTAAGGCTGTTATTTCAAAAGTCTCATTCGCTGAGACGGCAGACAAATCAAGTGTCTCCGTCAAGGTGTATTCAATCGTATCGAACGGATTTATGGTTCCTGTATATGTGTCGTTCTTCTGTTGTAAGATGGCATTGTTCTTCTTGCTGTAATATTGTATAGGAATATTGGTAACAGGTTGCAAACCGAGGTTGGTAATCTTTACCTTTATCTGTTCTTCATTCAATGTACAAGCACTATCGGCAGAAAGCCCGACAACAGAAACCGCCACTATGCTTGGATTATAAGTCGGTGCATTTTGTATTACTACATTATACGTAGCTTTATGACCCAAACATCCGTTATCCGTATTAACCGTCAATTCATCATTGTATGTTCCTATCGTCATCGGACTTGTCGAAGAAGCTTTTTTCCAAGCTGCCTGTGTAGAGCCGGCAGCAGACGTCCTTACAATTCCGGCTGTATTGGTAAGAGTAAGATTGGCAGAAGAACCTTGCCATACACTTGCAGGAACATTGTGTCCGGCCGCAAAAGTCGCGCCATTGACAGCAACGGCATCTATAACCGTACCTGCTGCATTTTTCAACAAATAACCGGTTTTCTTATCCGCTCCTACAGTACCGGAAGCTATTCCGAGAACACCCTCTGCCGTAACGGCATTTGCATTAACCGGCAAAAGGACAACCGATTGATTTGCTTCCAAGACATAACCTGCAGGGAATGTATAAGTTTTCGTAGGCGATGTCGATAAAGCCGTATTGTTGCCAGAATAATAAACGAACGAATAACCGGTCAAATCTATACTTCCATTACCGAAATTACTTATCTCATAAGCATTATTAGTCGTTACCCATGAAGGCAAAGGAGTTGTTATTCCGTTCTCGACACTTGCATTCTTATTGAACTGCAACTCTGTTATCTTTAACACCGGTATCTCTCTCTTGGCAGAAAAATAGAATGCAGTATCAGCATACAACTGAGTTGTTGTCAGATTATGGGACTTCAAAAACGGAACATCATCGTCCATGCTTTTGAACCAATAGATAGAATCGTTAGAGGATACACTTATGTTTGCACTTGTACCATAGTTCACATTCGTACTTTGATTTGCAAGTGCAGGTAACTGATAGTTCGACAAAATAACGGCTCTCGTTGTATCATTGGTGTTCACCGTATCGGCTGCGAGAGATGAAAATGCTGTCAAAATCATTCTTGTATCAGCGGAAACAGCTGCCAAATTTGCAGACTGGGTAAAAGTAAATACATAATCGGTATTCGGTGCTATTGCATGCGATATCAAACCACCGTTAACCGCAACTCCGTTATCGACCTTATAATACATTCTGGCTGTATTGGCAGGAATGGTATTTGAACTTATATTCTTATAACGAACACTTACTGTTTCTTGCCCGAAATCACAACTCGAATATGCCGGCATTCCATCAACCTCGCTATAATCTCCACTACCTATCTCGACCGATGTAACAAATATATTACTTGTCGGAGGTTCAAACTCCAAAGCACCTATACATGTATTCGAAGTAGGCCTGCTTCTTCCGAAGAAGTCATCTGTAACACCTGCAATCGGAGTACCCTTGTAGCAAACGAATGTGCTTGTCGTATGCAGATTGTTCCACGCCATAAAGAAAGGATTTTCCGTATAATAGGAATTCGTTTCCCCGCTGATAGTTTCCCATTGCTCGGTCGTGGCGACATTATTGGTATTGAACTTAAACAATATGTCGGAGGAGGAACCTGCTACCTTATAATACATATTGTTCGATAAGGTGAAAGATGTACTTGCATTATTTTCCGAAGTTCTTTCCCATATTGCAAACCCCATTCCTTCGGATACGACTATATTGTTCTTAACCACCACACCTGTACTTGCCTGTCCCTGACTGCCGAGGCTTAAAGCCGTAGCTTGTTTTCCTGTAATTCCGGCATCGGACGCATATATATTATTGTACACTATCGATACATTCTCACCCGACAAGAATTTGATACCCGAAAGATGTATGTTCACAACACCCTCGTTGCTATTCTTGATGCTTATTTTGTTGTTGGCTATCTTTGAATTACCTGCACCGATTTGCGAAAGGCTTATTGCCGTTATTTTTTCCAAATCGAATATGTTCTTGTTTATATCGAAATTTTTGGAAGCCTGCAACATGATAGCATACTTCTCTCCACCTACTGTTGTAATATCCGGAGACGAACTGAAAACATTACGGCTCACTATCAAACCATCATTATATTCTGCATATATAATATTGTCGGAAACCGTCTGCGAACCTCCAATCGAAACAGGTTCATAATCGAAAGTCGTGTTCTTAATCACAATGCCGTTTGTCATCGATGTCGGCGACAAACCTTTTATGTTGACAACCTTATCTGCAACTGCCGAGAAACAACAACTGTCTATCGTTACATTGCTTGCTGCGGATAAATCCAATATAGCTGTCGGCTTCAAGTTGCAAACAGATTGGGTTTGCTCTGTTCCGAAAGTAATCGACGATGGGAAGTTACATTTTTTGAATTCTATATGATTAGATGTTTGAGACAATTTAACCACACTTCTTTCGCTCATGGCGACGGAATTGTTATCCATGTAACTCTTGGCAGGAAGGAAAGTCAAATTCTCGAACCTCATATATTTACAGCCTGATAAATCAAAAGAGGTATTTGCTCTAACGGTATCATTTACATAAAACCTTACCGGTTCATTCGTTGAAGAGGTAAAGGTTATCATATTCGTTGCACTCGCCCCCTGTATTGTGGTCGGAAATTTCAATATATCTCCACGAACACCATCGGCCCCCTGTTCTACCTTTATCGTAACAGGAGCTCCGACACCACAAACTTCCAAAACTTTGAATGCCTGTGAAAAGTCGTCGAAAGTTCTCGTCTCCGGAACTCCTTGCACATTACCTATGGCATAAACCCCATTCATCGCACCATCGCATGAAATAATGTCATACGTAATGGTATCATTCAAAGTATTCCAATCTATATCAGGAGGCAAAACATTCGTCCATGCCGTTACATGTCTATAACCTGCCGGCAAATTCAATGATGAAGTTACATTGAAAATCGTCGAATCCCCCGGATCAAGCGTTCCATTCCATGTTGCGTTGCCTGTGGAACCGTTATCCGCCAAGAAACTTACCTTTACTTGCGACAATGGCTCCGAACCGTCATTTCTCAAATACACTCCGAAGTTTGAATTTGTATTTGCACTAATTTTCTGATTTGCCGGTGTCGCCAACTTTTCCGACAAAGCCGCATCAACCGGCAAAACGCAATTCTTCAAGAAGTCGAACTTGTAATTGACCTTGTAATTTACCATACCATCAGCAGTGTTGAAAGGTGCCGAACATGCCTCCAAGTATGATGTTCCTGTTTGCGTAAATTGACCTGTTCTATTATTGCCCGTAGTGGAGATACACTCGACTTTTGTTGTACCACCGGCACTTGGAGCCGGTCCCCAACACGTCTTTATCATTATATCGCTTTCACCGTCCCACAAGAAAGGCTCATCAAACTGTATATAATGTTCCCCTATCGGAGGAGCCACAAAACTCGGATTTGAATAAACACGCGTCAAAGTAGTCGCAGAGTACAAATACCCTTGATCCAAAACCCAAGCAGGGTCGATGTTACCTATAGACAAAGAAAAGTTCGGCATCACGAATCCTGCTGCCGACTGTGTTACATTATAATATAGTCCGCCTATTTCACCTGCACCGAACCCTGCCTCTCTCAACTCCTCTGCCGTATATCTCATTTGGAACATGGAGGCCAACTTATTCGTCGGAATCATCAATTCCTGATTACTCGTTTGCGTCTCTTTGATTTTCTTCGTTCCCTCATAAGGTCTTATTATCGTATATCTATTGTATGTACCGTAAACAAAAGGATAACGCACCTCATTGCCCTTTGCATCTTTTGCCAACACTTTCCAATAAGTGGTTTTTCCGAAACCGTTAAAAGGGATATTTCCCTCGTATGTAGAGTTTGCAGCATCGACCAATGTCATATTCACTTCGGTAGTAGAATACACCCCGTTATCATCAGCCTGTTTGAACTCTATCTTAACAGCATCGGCCGCAGTCGACATTGCACCACCGGCATCTCTTATCTGCATCTGCACCAATACATCGCTACATGTAGGATAATTAGAAATGTTCGGAGCTTTCACTACACTTCTTATCTGAGGAATTCTCACCTCATCACCGGCCACACTTGCCACATACAACCTCACATCATCTATAAACCAACCTGAAAAATTGGCAGCCGCACCGCTCGAAGCCGGCAACACGAATCTGAACTTGACGGTTGTTGCCGAAGAGGTCAATGTCGAGTACAAATAGAATACCTCATTTCTCCAATATGTACTATCCAAATCAGCAACATCTATATTGCTGTTTCCTGTCCAATATGAAACCTTCTTGAAACTACCATCGAATCCGGAAGCCCCCGAACCATAACTCGGATCATAACAACTTGGGTTTACAGGATTTTGTAAAGTCAAAGGAGTCCACGTTCCATTAGGTTTCAACACCTCGACCCTACCGCCATTCTGATTATTCAAAATCGGGATATGGCTGAACTCCAACCTTGTTGCACAACCCGGTTGAATTGTAAATTCCGGAGAGGTTATCATTATCTCGCCGGCAGTCGGCTTCATTCTCAAAGACTTTTCTCCGGTAGCCGCAAGGTCGTTATAGATAAACACATTGCTCTGATCCGACACAGTCCAACCGGCAGGAATACCATTTTCAAAATCAACATGAGTAAGCAATACCGGTCCATTTTGAGTAAAGCCACACAAAGGCAACAACATCATGAACAGCCCTGTAAAAAATAGCACTCTCTTCATATTCAAAACATTTATCATTCTAAATTCCAAATCTTTAATCGCAAGAGCAAGAAAACAAGCCCTTCAATCCAACTCGCAAATATACAATAAATTCTGCTTCCTGCAAGCCTTTTGGCGAAAATAAAGACACTCAGCCTCGAAGTAAGGTTAGTTATCAAAAGTTAAACAGCAAATCTGTCACCCTTTTTCTCTGAGACAAATACGGATAATATCATCAAAAGTGCATATCTTTGCAATATGAAAAGAGTTGCATTCCTATTCATCATTTTGACAAGCGTTTTTTGTACAACACTGTTTGCACAAAGAGACAGTTTATATATGTTCGAATTCAACATCATGCCCAAGCGACACACCGTTAAGGTATATCTCTACACAACAGACGGAAAAATCGACACTCATCAACCTTTCCAATATTTTTACGGCAATTCCAAAGTTCCCATACCTCGCAAGGACATTCCGAAAGAATGGCGGATAAAATTGAAACGCAACAAAAAGATGAACGAATACTCATATACTTTTCATTACCCTAAACTCGAAGGAGTGAAGTCATACGCCAATTTCGACCCTATACATAAAGAATATTTCTTCTTCACGCCACTTGAAGGGAAAAACATGTATCGAATCATCAAAATGATTTACGAGTACAACGACGAGAAGAATAGCAAACTGCAAAACCTGAAACTCATCTACGAGAACATAGCAACGGGTTCGATAAAGATAAGAGAACACAAACAATAGAACAATAATATCAGCATTATGAGAAAAATACTTTTGACATTGATTTTGGTTGCAGGCACGGCAACAATCACCGATGTACATGCACAAAGAATAGAAGAAGCCTGCGAAATCATCGGTTCAAGCATAAAAGACAACCAATACAAAGAATTCGCTATAGACGGCTCAGGCTTTTTATCATATATATGGAGTGGCAGCAAGGATTCCGAAACCTGCATGAACATCGATTTGATACAAATCACCATATCGAAAGAAATCACCCCCACCGGTTACAAAGTATGGCTTAACTGCATAGACGGCGTAAATTGCATAAGCGAAAAAGGACGAGTAGGAAACGATGAAAACTTCTACGGCGAGTACAATAAAACCTACCTTCCTGCAAAAAGCGAAAACGAAATGAACGCTATATACACCCAATTGGATTACCTGCTCCGTCTCGCCAATGAAATAAGATAGAACGCTCATACGAAAAAATCACAAAGCCATCCATATTATCGTCTTCCGCTTCTGTATTAACCACAACAACATTTCCGTTAAATAACCACATAATACGCCTACACCCCTCTGTCAATAGATAGCACCAAACATATATCGTTCTCACCCGTACAGGCTGTCGGGGTGGGTGCTGCTTTCTATGTATGAGTGGTATGTGCGTACGGGACGACCGAGGTTGTCTGTCTTGATGCGACCGCTTGTTACTCTTTGCTTTTGTCCTTCAACGCTCTTGTCTTGTTTCTGCTGTATGTGCCTGCCTATGGCGTCGCTGATGTCGATGCGTTGTCTCTGTCCGTTCCGGTCGTGGCAGGTGGTACGTACCCATGGACTGTTGGCGAGTGTTCGCCAGTCGTGTGCCTCGGCTCCGGTGCTTAATTCCCGAAGGTCGCTGTATTCGTAGCTGATGGCGGGGCTTGTCTCCCCGAACAGGTGGAGGCTCTCGAGCCTGCCACGTACGTCGTAGGTGTATTGCCTATTCATACTTTTTTTTACGGAAAATGAGAATATAATGTATAGTTTGATACGATCTTGTTTTCATTCTTTGAGCTGAAATAACTCTATTTCCTCCGGAGTAGGTGTATATGTTGATTTTTGAGGATATACCCAGTAAGGTTTCTTTGGTATTTTTAATTCTGTCGGCAAGCCAACCAAGCCTTTATACCAATATCCAATGACCTTATATGGTTTTTCATCTTTACTCTTTTTCATTTTGGGAAAGTAAAAACCGTTATTTACCCAACAATCTTCATTCTTTTTCTTATCTATAGGTATCAACTTATTTCTCTTGATTAGCAGGGGAAATTCATCCAAAAACACAGTAAAGTCCAAAAGAGACAACTTCGTTATTTTGATTTTATAAAATAATGTATGAAAAGCATAACAAGTGGGGAGTTTAAGTCTATCATAGATGCCCCTATTTAACAAGACTACTAATGTTCTCCCATAGTAATCAGATATAAATATTTCATTTGTTTCTTCATTATAGTATTCTACAAAACCTTCTCCCCACAGATAATATCTATCTCCTTCTTTTATATACTCTTTCATGAATAAGTATGATAATTTGTGTTGAAATTTGAGCATATCCTCTCTACTTATCTCTTCTATTTCATATTTTCTTTTGGGGGTTGAATTCAAGAACAAAGTATCTCCATTTCTATGATAGAAACCGGTACTTGAAACGCCATCTAAGTTATGTCCATAGACCGAGATGCAATACATCGAATCGTTCATGAATGTCAATTTTCCGAAATCGTCTTTTCCATAATAGTACTCTTGTGCATTGCCATATTGAGGGAATACACAATAAAAAAGCATCACAAGGCTAAAAACAATTACCTCATTTATTCGGAGTATTAAATACGCCTCCATCTTCTCTTTTAAAGCTAGGTTCTTTTCCAAGTTTTTCATAATATGGTTCTAATTTGAAATCATCTGATTTGTTTAGTTCAAGTTTGTTATGGCATTCGATATTCTTTTCGGAAAATATTTGCCCTCTTTTACCCGCCTCCATTTCGAATCGTTGGCAATTATTTGAATTATAACCACCGCCTCTTTTATATGCAAATCCCAATCTACCTTCATAATACTGGTATGCATGTTTTAGTTCGTGCGCCAATGGGTCTAAAAACGAACAAACGCCTCGTCTATCAGGATTGATGTATATATTAATCTTTCGTTTTCCATTATCCATTCCTGCAAACTCTAACTTCCCTTGCACACCGTAATCTAATTTTCTGTCTTGCCTAATAACATACAAATTAAGGTAAGGCGATTATCTTGGCTTGTACCAATTATGTCCTATCTCAACCCATTTTATCTCTTTATCTTGTTTTTGCAACTCTTTTTTATTGACAAATCTAACCAACGCCAACGTTTCAACATCTCTCATATAAACAAACACATTTCCAATAGTATCTACTTTCAGACGTGGTACTCTATATTTTATAAATGTTAGTGCTAATTGTTGAAGTTTTAGGGTATCTGCCTCAACGTGGTGTTCTGCCATCCAATGTGCTTCTATTATTTGGTGACTTATTCTGTTCAGCTTTACAAAATAACACCTAATGTCTGAAGTGTCGCTAATAAGATGTGGTGCCGTTATAAAAATAATTGGATTTCTTTCACTATCCACGCTTCGAATAAAGATAGAAACATTTTTGAACTGAGAAAAATCTTCAAATTCATATTTAGCAAGAAACGCTTTTTCTGCAGATTGTTCAATGCAACTATTAAAACATAACATTATAAAACAAATAATCACTAGCAACTTTGTCATATTCTTTGAATTTAGTAACCATTATCTCTAAATTTTGATGAATCTACTATAACATGATAGTACTTATTCTTGTAGTCGTGTTTATTAGCATGTTCTACTCCCTTTTGTATAGAAAATTGATCATCTCTGGAATCAAATTGTCGTTCATAACCATTAGATGACGGATTTGTTAAACTATTCCAATGAGCTCCCATTCTTAGTTCCAACGAAGTTAAGCCTAATGCTCTCCCTGCTGCACCAAATAAAAAATTTCCAAAGTTCATATGATTATGAGCTACTCCATCAACCAAGAATAACATTGACGATGGTTGATACAATGGGTCTGGGCTTGCATCCGGATATTGAACATATATTCCTGAAATCGGACTATAAGAAAAATCAAATTTGCCATCACCCTGACCTTCTTTTTTTATATAATCATATCTATTAATCAAATCATTATTTGCGACTTTGTTTTCCTGATCAAATGCACCAGCTTTTGACAACATGATTATAATGTCGTTTTCTTGTACGAAATAAACTTTACTTATTATTCCATTTTTAAGATCGTATACATCATTTTTGGGGTCAGCAAATTTGAATGATTGAATAACGTTCCCATTACCATCAATAATACGACCTTTTCGCCCGTACAAAAGATTATGCCACCAATTATCCTTTATCGTTCGTAAATAGTTCCCATTCTCATCAAATTCCGAAATACTTCTTCCATCTGGATCGACGAGAATGACGGGATTATCCGCACAGTAATTGTACGGGCTGAGGCTCGGATACTTGTCTGCCATAGGGTCGATGCTCAACCATTGACTTATATCGCTGTCATAGTACCTCGCTCCGTAGTAGTGCAATCCGCTCTCGGGGTCTTTCTCCTTGCCGTTGTACTTGTAGCGGGAGAGGTAGTTCGGATTGTTGTGTACATCCACCCAGTCTTCTCCGTACGGCAGGTAGTTCAGCGTCTGTGTGATTGCTCCTGCTTCATCTGTCAGGTATGCACTGCTGCCCAAGTGGTCGCCTTGATAATAGAATGCCGGCTCGGCTTCATCTCTGCCTAATTCGTTTTCCATGATGGTCTTGTACGGGTCGTATTTCAGGTTGTGTTCCACCTCCGTTTCCATACACCTGCCGAACGTCTCCTTCATACCCTGATACTGTTGCTCGAACAGTTTATCATATTCATCTCCTGTAATCGGCTTTATTCTGTCGTTTATGTCATCTTCCGTTCTGCCTGTGAACCCGCCGCCCAACTTGCTGCACACCCTCCTATCTCCTTCGAAGTAATGTTTGGTGTAGCCTTTGCCGTTTATGGTGATAAGGCTGTTTGCATAAAGTACCGGACTTTGCAATATCGGTCTGTGGAACGTTATACCGTTCTGGGTGATGTTTATGGTCGTGCCGATATAGCGTACATATCGTTCTCCCGATGTGTTGTAACCGTAATAAGCCGCTCTGCCTTTGTCTGTTCCTTCGTTCATTTGTACGTATGCTTGCATGCGGTTGTCTTCTGTCCAACACATCTTGGTGTTCGTCTTGTTTTGTTCGTCGTATCTATCGGTCATATTCCCTTTCCCGTCCCATTTGTAATATTTGCTTAGTCCGCTTTCTTCGTCATATATGCTTTCTATCGTGTTCGGTTGGTCGTTGTTGTAGTTGTAGGTGTATGCTGTGTGAATGTCATGTATGCCGAGTGTGTTGTTTAATTTACGACTGTGGGTTTGTTTTTGTTGCATTTTCCCGTTTGCGGTGTAATTATAGTGGCTTTCATACCACAGGTCGGTGCCTTGGTTGTCTATGTTGCCTTTGGAGTATGTCAGGCGGTTGAGGGCGTCGTATTCGTAGTATTGTGTTCTGCGGTTCTGTCCGTAGTCTTCTATGTTCGTCAGGTTGCCGTTCCGGTCGTAGCTGTAGTGGTTGTCTTGAAGTACTGCCCCGCTTTGATGGGATAAGTTGGTCATTTGTTTCAAGCGTAGGGTGACGGGGTCGTAGATGTAGTGTGTTTCCACATCATTGCCTTGTATCTCATATATGCGGTTGCCGTAGTGGTCGTATCGTATGTCGGTAAGATACTTCGTTATTCGTCCGTTCTTGTCTCCTATGATGCTTGTCAACCCGCCGCCTTGGTCGTAGTCGTAGGTTACTTTTTCTCCGTCGGGGTATTCTATGGTGTTTATTCTGCCCCACCTGTCGTAATTCCAGAGTGTTTCCAAATTGATGGTGTGGCTGCTGTATGGTTGCACGAGGGTGTGGCGTTCATGGTCGATGTTGCCCATGCGGTCATACCTCTGCTCCTTGATGCCGCTTGCGTCTTGTATCTTGATTACTCTCCCGCTTGCATTGCCGTCTGTGGGGCTGCCGTATTCGTAATGGCTGTCGTTCCAATATCTCTCGCTGTATGTTTTGCTTGTCAATTGGTCGTAGTTGTATTTGTAGCTGATGTGTTCGCCTTGGCTTGTTTCTATGTCGGTGATGTGTCCGGCAGGGTCGGTGATTGCTGTCGGTTGTTGTTTGTTAGACATCCTCTTATTACCACCACTTTTTGATTTTGATATAAGCTTTATCTTCAAAATTCATTTTTTTGAAGATATAGAAGTCTTTATATTTAGACACATCACAGAGCTCATCCAAATCAACTTTATTATCATTTCTTAAATCAAATAACTCTTTTGTGAGACTCAAATAATACTTATTCCCTTGCTTCGTGATAGCTGCTTCATATAGTCTGTAATCATACCTGACAATAGCCTTACCTGTACTCTTATCATAATGATGAAATTTCCACAATGTAGGTACATCTTTCAATTTGATTTCGGTAATCTTGTTTGTTTTGTAGTTGTAGATATATGGCAACTCCTCAAAATCGCCATGATTACTGACAAGAAAACCCGTAACAAGCAACACTTCATCGTCAGAAAACGGAAACATATAGCCTTCAAATTTATCCGATGGTTTTCGTAACTTTGTTGTTTTTCCTGTCAAAACAGAATAATGACATAAATAAGATATCGTATCGATATAAATCAAGTCTTGATTATTATGAATTATATATTCACTTTTGAGTTCAATCAATTTCAAATCCCTGATGCGATTAAATATCGGTATTCTGCTACCATTATATTTGGTCGCATTATCAAACGGATATTCGGAGCAATAGTACTGCCGTGTCTTATAATCGTAGAAATATAGAGTATCATCATCAATTCCCATATATAATCTGGAATAAACGTCACTTCTCAGATTAAAACTGTCCAACATTCGTATCGTATTATCCTCTGCATTATAGAGACATATCAAATCCTTTCTACCAGGCATAGAAGTCTCTAATGTACATATACAGAACTTTTCATTAGAGTACGGATTGATTTTTGTCTCAACTCTTAAGGAATAACTATTTGATATATTTATCTTTTTAGCCTCCTCGAAATCAGCATTGCTCTGAGCTTTGCATTCTATATATCCATTTCCAATCATGGAAACAAGGATAAGTGTCATCAATTTTTTCATCTATTATTCTCTCCAATGTGTTCTATTGAATATACCCAATGTGGCTTTTGTGGTAAATTATACCCGTTTGGTAAATCTATCAACCCTCGATACAACATCGTAATGACTTTAAACCTGTTTTGCTTCTTTTTCTTTTTCATTTTGGGAAAGTAAAAACTGTTATTACCCCAACATTCTTCATTTTTCTCTTTATCTATTGGTATCAATTTGTTCTTTCTAATCAAAAGAGGAAATTCTTCTAAATAGACATGCTCTTGCCAAACATCATTATCAAGTATTTTGATTTTATAATACCGTTTCGGAAGCTCTTTGCCAATTCTAAACCTGTAACTATATACACTATATTTAATTACAATCAAGTCTCCCTTGTAGAAAAAGTTAGAGCCTAAAAAGACTTCTGTTGGGTCATCACAATTCTGAATTCCAACCCACTCATCTATTTGATAATAGCGTTCTCCTTCAACTCTATAATGCTTAATGATGTATCTTGATGTGCAATTGCTATTAAGCGGTTCTTGCTCTGAACATTCTATAAGTTCATATTTCCTTTTACAAACCGAATTCAAAAACAAGGTATCCCCAATTCTATGGTAGTGACCAATGTCATAAAAGATGTTTGGTGAACACGTCGGCATTTCATAGAATGAAATAGAATATGTTGAATCGTTCTTGATTACCAATTCGCCAAAGTCACCTTCCCCATAATAATATTCTTGTGCATTACTGCTATCAGGAAATAAGATGAAAGCCATCACAGTGGCTGTAACTATTTGAGCTATTCTCATTATGGCTTTTCTTTGTTGTTTTACTCTGCAAAGTAAAACGAAATTATTGAAACTGCCAAATTTTCTTTTGTTTTTCTCTTTCATAGTGCGAATCTATCAATTTTTCTATCTCAATTTGCATCACCAAATAGCGAATTTATGCGTTTATGCCATTGCTTCCTTGATTGCAATACAATACAAAATTATAAGAGTTTGCTATATTTTTTCGCGTTTCGGAGTATTTTCAATCGAAATGTTGTTTTTCATATAGTGAAATAGCCTCTCACATCAAAAAAAACAACATTTCATTACTTCCGAATAAGTATCGGATAAAACAAGACCTCATTTCTTTATGGCAAATGAATGATAATCTTTATCTTTGCAAACTTAATATGGATAGTATTGGAGATGATAACAAGTGCGATTAAAAAAGGAATATTGTTTTATGCCGAAGTATTGCTTTTATGCTGTGGTCTGCTTGCACAGAATAAAAGCCTGCATTGCCGCGAGCTGTTTGAAACGGCTAAAAAGTTCTACTCGGAAAAAGGGCAATATGAAAGCAGGGAACAATTCGAGGAGGTATTCGACTGTGATGACGAAACCGTCAGGCGGGAGGCACTGAATTGGTTGGTTGAACATAGCACAGGCGTTTTCAACGTAAACGGTGTTAAGTTCAAAATGGTGAAAGTGGAAGGCGGAACATTTCTGATGGGTGCTACGATAAAACAAGATAAATATGCTGACAACGATGAAAAGCCTGTTCACCATGTTACACTTTCGGATTACTTCATTGGGCAAACAGAAGTAACACAAGAACTTTGGCAGGCGGTAATGGGTAACAACCCTTCGTTCTTCAAATGCAGAAATTGCCCTGTGGAACAAATAAGTTGGGAAGATTGTCAGGCATTTCTCGGCAAATTAAGAGAATTGACCGGTTTGCCGTTTCGCTTACCCACCGAAGCAGAGTGGGAATATGCAGCAAGAGGTGGTAACAAAAGCCGGAATTACAAATATAGCGGAAGCAATAAAATCGAAGAAGTGGCATGGTGCGAAGCCAACAGCAACAACAGAACTCACAAAGTCGGGACAAAAGTTGCGAATGAACTCGGATTATATGATATGAACGGCAATGTGGCAGAATGGTGCAACGATTGGTATGGAGAATATCGGGATTTTCCACAGATGAACCCGAAAGGTACAGAAGGAAAAGAGCAACGAGTTTACAGAGGGCGTGCATGGAATTACACGGGAGAAAGCATGCGCATATCTCATCGAAATTGCGATTATCCCAAGCAAGCAAGTTTCAACATAGGTTTTCGCCTTGCTCTCTGATTGCATTCATCGGCAGCTTGATAAGTCAGCCGAATTTACTCCGGCGACAAATCGGGAAAACAAAAAGCCTCTCTCATTCAGATGACATAAGTAGTGAGGAAAAAGAAATCAGGATTTGATGAAGAAAAATTTGCTTTGGTGAGAAATTTGCTGTATTTTTGCAGACGGATACTTATATACGGTTTCGCAGAATGAAAGGGTATAAAAATATAACTTACGTTTTGGCATTGCTTGCGATGATGTTGATTTCGCAAAGCGGTGTCGATGTATCCACACGTGGCTGCAAATCTTACCTTTTCAAGACTTCGTTGACTTCTTTCGGCAAAGCCAAGCCATACGGCAAGCTATTCAACGCCAAAAAGTGCGAAACGAGAAACAATATCGAAATAGCTCTTTCGGAAAGCAGGTATAAGGTCAGCAATCATCAAGAGGTGTTTGACTTTAATCCGCCTTACGATTTAGAGTTTCACAAAACGAGGATATTGAACGAGCGTCTTCAGAGCATGAAGGCGGGCTTGTTACTCACCAAAAACCTTTATCAATTACAAGTGTTACTGATATAAAAGAATATCTGCCAAAGGCGGCTTTGGCTTTTGTCCGATATTCTTTTGTTTTTAACACTCTCTTGTGTCGGTTTTGTGTAATTCTTTGTTTTAACACCACTAAAATTTCAAGAGACTACACAAGAGCAAATTGGGACGAAAAAAATTTTCATCGAATAAATTTGATGGTTTGATAATATCAAGGCTCGGTGCATTCAAAAAGTGTTCGAGCCTTTTCTCTTACCTCTTTATCTGCTATACTTCCAAGGCTTGGATTAGTTTTCTGCGGTAAGACTGTGCCGCAGGCGTGCTTTGCAGAGCAAGTTGTGCGGCAAATTCATGCAATTCGTTTTTTATCCAACCCTCTTTTTCTTTGTAGAACAACATAAGTTCGCAGCACATCTGCTTTACGGAGATACGCACATTCGGGTTGATGATGAAAGAAAAGCAGGCTTCTATAAGTTTGTCGGGATTTATGGAAAGTAACATTGTGGAGAGTGTTTCATGAAGTATCCCTCGCTTTTGTTGTCGCAAAAGACGAGATAGCAACTTGGCATACGCCCTCATGCTACTTTGATTTTGTATTTCGGTGAAGTTTCCTACCAACTCTTCAATGAATAACTCCGCATAATCAGGTATTCTCTCACATAGCTTTTCCAAAATCCAAGCAGCATGAAAGCCCGTTTTGTCAGTTCTTTCCATACTTACTTCATACAGACAGACGACCGACAATTCGCCTTCTTTTATCCTTCTTATGAAACGCTCTATTGCAGCAATGCCCATCGAACAGTCAAGCTCCTTGATGAGACTTTCCTTTTCGGTTTTACTCATTTTCAGAAAGCATATCTTGCTCCAATAATGCCTACGAAGCGTTGTGCAGGGTAGTTGTAGTAATTGTAATAGCGTTGGAACGCAAGATTATTCAATTCCGTGAAGAAAGTCCATTGGTCGGAGTATTTATAAGAAGCATTAAGGTTCAAATCGAAACGAGATTTCAATTTGACGACTTCCCTTTTCTCATTCAAGCATTTGACAGAACTTGCAAAAGTCGGTATCAAGGCTACTGTCAATTTATCCACCGAATATTCGACAGATATTCCGGTTTTGAAGTTCGGAACATACCATGCTTTTTCCAAATCCTCGGTTTTCATGTTTTGGAAAGAAGCATTGGCTTTCAAGGTGATGTCTTTCAGTTTATAATCGAAACGAAAATCTACATAAAGTCGCTTAGCATTGTCGTGTACGATGGAAAACATATTGTTGAGAGTTGCATTGGTGTCAAGAGTATAGAAATACTTGTCTTGAAGCGAAGCAAATCCTAATTCCAACTCTGCATGCAGGTTGTTCGAACCGCTGTATGAGGCTTTGGCAAAAAGGCTTATGGTACTCTGCAATTTCGTTTGCACCAAAGGCGAAATATATGGGTTTTCCCTCACCATGGCATTGAGTGTAGGAAGTTCTGTTTCGGACTTCAATCCGCCTTCCACACCTATATGTTCCGTCAGATTAGGCAAGGATACGACTATGTCGGGAAGAAAATAAAACTTTCCATGATTTCCGAAACATGGAGCGAGGGATAAAGCTGTGTGAATGTTGAATTGCTTTATCATGAAATCCATGTAAGCATTTATATCGACAACCCCTTGTCTGTTTTTGTAATCTTCAAGACGTAATTCCGGATTAAAGAACGGCGTAAGGTCTTTTGCGGAATATGAACCGACAATCTGATTATAATTTACCTGCAATCCGAGGTACTGTGTTTGATTGTTGAAAAGTGAAAGTTCTTTTCTGACTCCTGCCACGAGATTTATATCCGTTTCTCCATAACCCCATTTACCTGAAGTATGCTTGAAAGCAAAGGAAGCGAAATTATGCAGCATGCTTTCATCTCTGTACAGACTTCGATAGTTGAGACGTGTTCCTATTGTGTGATATGTGGTGCGATAATCGCTCTTTGTCTTGTCTATCGTATCGGAAAAACCGTAATAATAGTACCTTTGATGTTCGTAAAAGATGTCTGCGTCCAAGGAAAAGCTCTCCCATATCTTTTTTGCATACAAATGCAGGTCGTTTTCCGCATACGTGGAGTGTGCATAATCCTTTATCTGACCGAGAGATGACCTATGCTTGAAATCCGCACTGTAAACCAAATCCTTGGAACGTGTTTGCGAGTATGAGGCTTCCAAAAGAGAGGTAAAATAAGTGCCTATGCCTGCTTTAATATGAGCATTGTACAACTTCTCAGCCCGTTCGTCTTTCACGTTTGCAGGCTTTATCTTATCGAAAGTCATGAATGTGGGGAATTGTTTGCCTGTTTTATCGTATTTGAATGCCGGAAGTTCGAACGTGGAGTCGAATACGCTTGGCTTACTCGTCAGTTTGTACGCTTCATTCACCACAGGAGAGAACGTACTCTTTATAACGACGCTTTCGTTATACTCATCTTTTTTTGGTTGTTGGGCTTTTGCACTCATGCCCAACAAACAGAAAACCATGATGGCGGATATATACTTTTTCATGTACCGATTTCTTTTTGTGTTTGTTTCTTTTATTGCTCTTGTTCCTCTATTATGACCTCATCGACTGCCGCATTATGTTCCATGCGTTTGGTTTCATTTTCCTTACGCGTCTTGTCCTGCTCTTCGGTCAGTTGAAGAAGTTTTTGTTTTGCTGTCTCGATCAGTTCTTCATCTCCATCGTAATTATCGACTATGCTTTGCAATGTCTGCTTTGCCTGCAAAACATTGCCCTTGCTTTTGAATATGTCTGCCCAAAGCACAAACGTTTTTGCCAACCAGTATTCGCTTGACGGGTTTGCGTTGATTTGGTGTATCATCTTCTCTGCACCATCAGTGTCTCCTGCAAGAAAACTCAACTCAGCCAAGGTGTATTGAGCCTCTCCGGCATATTCGGGATTTTTTGCATGGCTCAAACGTTTCAGTTCTACAATCGCTTGTCCGCTGTTACGGTTTGCAAGCAAAGATTTTGCCAAAATATACGTTGCTCTTTCCTTTACGGTCTCATCTACCTTTTCAAGAGAAAGCAGTTTATTGGCATACATTGTTGCAGAATCGAATTTGCTTAAATGGAAACAACATTGCATTTGTCCGTCCGATGCCAAGAGTTTATGCGTACTTACTTCCGCTATCGCCTCCAGACGATTGTACTGCTGTTCTGCTTTCTCGTAATTCTTGGCTTCCAAATTCAATTCAGCTGCTTTAAGCAAGGATTTTTCGGTGAACACATTCTTGGGATTTTCTATCACTGCTTCGTAATGCTTCAAGGCCTCCGTCTTTCTGCCCGACTTGTTCAAACAATCTGCGAGGTAGTAATCCGCATTCACAAAGAAGATTCCCTTCGGGTATTTGCTCAAATACTGCTCGAAACCTATGATTGCATTCGCACAATCTCCTTCCATATACAAATTCTCCGCCGCCTGATAACTTATGGAATCCCTATCCCCTGCCGATACTCTCGCTGTCGGTAATTTCTCGGTGTAAGCCAAGTAATCATTGACCTTATTGGCTGAGACATATATCGCCTTGATATTTGCCAAAGCCGCACGCGCTTCCTCACTTTCCGGATATGTCCTGACCAATTTATCCAAATAGTCCAATGCTTTGGCATCTTCGCCGAGTTTGTAATGAATCATACCTATCTTTGCATAGCAATCCTTCACGTGAAGCGACTGCGGGTATAAGGTTATGACGTTTTGATAAGTGTCCATGGCTTTGCGGTTTTCCTCCAAAGTGAGATAGGTATTTGCAAGTTCGTATTTTATTGTTGCCGCATAGTTTCCTTTGCTGTAATTCTCATACGCTCGCTCCAAAACCTCTTTTTTACGTTCGTAATTGCCCAATGCACCGTATGCCATGGCTGTCTGATAGGACGCATAGTCTGCATCGGGATGTTGTTTCTCTACAATCTTTCCGTACTGCTCTATCGCCGAATCGAAATCCTTACACATATACAAACAATCGGCATATCGCAACACGGCATCCTCGCTTTGCTTGGCATCGAGTTTGTCGATTGTTCTTTGGAAATAGCTCTTTGCCGTGGAATATTTCTTTTGTTTGAAAAGATTATAACCCATGGTATAATCGGCTTGGGCGAGATACGGGCTTTTCGCTGCACCTGCCGAAGCATAGAAGGCATTGAGGTTCTGCACGGACAAATCATATTCTCCCATTTGGTAGTAAGCCTCGGCTTTCATATAGTACGCAGTGGCCGTAAGTACATTATCATGTGCCTGAGACAACGATTTATCCAAGTAAATCAACGCATCCTCTGCCCTACCCTCGTTGAACACTTCTATTGCACGGTTCAAGCACAATCGCTGATAAGCCTTGTTTGCAGACAGGCTGCGTTCAGACATTTGCTCCAACATCTCAACCGCATCGCGATAATTCTTCATGTTTCCGTACAACTGTGCAAGATACTCCTTTGCCTCATCGGCTTTGTCGGAGTTCGGGAACATGTCCGCAAACGCTTGGAAAGCCTTGACAGACTCGTTATACGCCGGAGCGGTTTCGTAGGAAACCTTTGCGTAATTCAACAAAGCCTTCTCTTGAACAGCCTTATCGAAATCCATCTCCCAAGCCTCCTTGAACATGGCTTGTGCATTCTGCTTTTCTCCCAATTCAAGGCAGCATATTCCCAAATGATAGAAAGCGTTTTGAGCCAAAGAGTCCCTGTTATCCGTCGCTTTCAAAAGATAAGGCTTCGCCTTGGCATATTCCTTCTCCTCCAAAAGGGTATAACCCAAAAGATAATAATCCTGAGCATCGGCACTCTCTTGCTGTACCGCCTTTTCCAAATAAGGAATTGCTTCCTTGTACCGTCCCAATTTGTAATAAGCATCGCCCAACATGCGATTCAACTCTCCGCTTCGTTTGGATTGGGATTTTTCCGAAAGGCTCGGAGCAATCTCTATCAACTCCTCATAATTTCCACGATAGTAGTAAATCTGGGCAATATAATAAGGTACAATCTTTCCGAAGTTCTTATCCTGCTGCAAGTCGAGGAATTCTTTCAATGCAGGCTCATACTGCTGCTGTTCATACATTATGTGAGCGTGAAAATAGCTTGCCGAAGCCGCATACCTGCTTTTAGCCTCCCTAACCTTATCCAATTCCGTCACGGCCTCATCATAATTACCATTCAAGAACAGACAATGACCATATTTGTAATGATACTCATACCAACTCTCCCCTTCAAGAGCCAAAGCATTCATTCCGCGATATACAGCCAAAGCCTGCTCGAACTTTTTGGCATCGGAATAGAAATCCGCCAAAAGAAAAGATGCCTTATTCAAGTACGGAGATTGCGGATACTGCCTGATGAAGTCGGAAAGCAAGACATCGGCATCTGCATTCGTCAAAGCGTGAGAAGCTGCCGCACGATAGAAAAAAGCCTGCTCCGAGAAAGGATTATCCTCCTGCGGATAACGGGAAAGAAAGTCCGAAAAGCCCTCCAATGACGAAGAATAATTGCCGCTCATATAGTTATCGTATGCCGCCTTGTAGTCGGAAACACAACGTTCGTTCATGATTACCTTTTGAGAATAAGCACAAAAGGCAAACAAAACAATGCTTGCGAAACAATAGAAACCACCTGAAAGTATCCTCATGATAATGTAGATTTTGATTTTGCTAAATTAACTCCGAAACACGGCTTGAAAGTATATCCTCCCTCCTTTTTATCAACCATGGAATGTTTACAACGAAATCAGAAGCACGGGAAACAAACAATAATGCGATAAAACAAACCTCTAAGTTCTCCATTCCGAAAGGCAAAAAGCTGGCTGGAAAGCAAGACATCAAAACAGCGAAAAAGCAAACCCCGATTCATTGAAATTAAACCGCCGAAAGAATTTCGCGAAACGCCGATTCGATTTTTTCTTTCGGCGTTTCATTTCAACAAAACACCGTTTTGCAGAAAGACAAAGAAGCAAGATAAATTCATGTCAACCATTTGGAGACATGAATAAGGCAAACAAAAATGTGTTTCTATGCAATGATTCCACAAGAAGAGAAAGCCCTCCGAACAAAAAAGCGACGATTTCGCAAAACGAAACCGCCACTCTTAATGTTTTCACAACGGAATAATCCTTATTGTGAATTGCTTCAAATTAGTGCTGCAAAGATACGATTTTTCTCGAAACCGCACAAACTTTTCAAAGATTTTTGTACCTTTGGCTGCAAAAAGAAGAAAATCATACAACAGATGAAGAAAATACTAGGTTTGGATTTAGGCACAAACAGCATAGGCTGGGCAGTGGTAAATGAAGCAGAAACAGCAGATGGCGAAAAGAAACTTGTAGGAATTGAATGTGCAGGAAGCAGGATAATTCCTATGGATGGTAGCATAATAGGTGATTTTGAGAAAGGGAACTCCAAATCACAATCAGCAACAAGAACAGCATATAGAGGAACACGGAGACTATTAGAGCGACATCTTCTCAGAAGAGAACGATTGAACAGGGTCTTGAATATCATGGGCTTTCTCCCTTCTCATTATTCCAAAATGCTTACACGGTACGGAAAATTTATAGAGAACACCGAGCCAAAATTACCTTGGGATGATGGTAAATTTCTATTCATGTCATCGTTTGAAGAAATGTGTGAATTATTCAGAGCATCCACCAACAATCCGGAAATAAAAGTACCATATGATTGGACAATATATTACCTCCGCAAGAAAGCGTTGTATGCAGCCTTGACAAAAGAGGAATTAGCTTGGGTACTTTTAAACTTTAACAAGAAAAGAGGTTATTATCAGCTAAGAGGAGAAGAAACAGAATCTAAGAATCAAAGAATAGAATACTGTTGTCTGAATGTTGTGAAAGTAGAAAAAGGCGAAGACGCAAAAGATGGAACATGGTATAGTGTTTACTTGGATAACGGTATGATTTATCGCCGAAAGAGTAAATACCCATTGGATTGGGAAGGAAAATCCAAGGAATTTATAATCACAACAGACCTTGACGAAAATGGAAATGAAAGAAAAGACAAAGAAGGAAATGTAAAACGCTCATTTAGATCTCCTAAAGAAGATGATTGGACCTTATTAAAAGCCAAAACAGATGCCGACATCTTACAAAGTAAAAAGACCGTTGGTTGTTATATTTTTGACGCATTGTTACAAAATCCAAGTCAAAAGATAGTAGGTAAATTGGTTCGTGTCATCGAAAGAAAATTCTATAAAGATGAGTTGAGACAAATACTTGACAAGCAAAAAGAATTCATTTCCGAACTGAACAGCAAACAACTTCTCGAAAGATGCGCTCAAGAATTATACACAGTAAATGAGCAGCATAGGGATATTGTATCTCAAAGAGATTTCACCTCATTGTTTATTGATGACATTATATTCTATCAGCGACCTTTAAAGAGTAAGAAATCTCTTATAGCCAACTGCCAATATGAGTATCACTCTTATAAGAAACTTGATAAAAATGGAAAATACATCAAAGATGAAAATGGAAACGACTTATTGTTCAATTCCCCATTGAAATGCATTGCAAAATCCAATCCATTATTTCAAGAGTTTCGCTTATGGCAATTTATCAGCAACTTACGAATTTATCAAAAGGAAAAATATGATGGCAATAAACTTCATACGGACGTTGACATAACAACACAGTTCCTTAAAACTGAAGAGGAGATAACCGCCCTATTTGATTGGTTGAACACACTGCAAAGCATAGATCAAAAGAAGTTTCTGCAATATCCACCATTCAAATTAAAAAAAGAGGCAAGCAAATATCGCTGGAATTATATTGAAGACAAACAATATCCTTGCAACGAAACAAGGTACACTATTTTGAGCGGATTGAAAAACGCTGGTATAACAGATACTTTGAACCAAGAGGATGAAAATGCTCTTTGGCATATACTATATTCTATCAGCGACAAAAATGAATTGAAGTCTGCTTTGACAAAATTCGCAAATAAACACTCCCTTGCAATGGAATTTGTCGAGGTATTTTCAAAAGTAAAACCTTTCAACAAAGAATATGGTTCTTACTCAGAAAAAGCCATAAAGAAACTACTCCCGCTGATGAGAGTTGGTAAGTATTGGAGCAAAGACACCATTCACGAAGAGACCGTACGAAGAATAGATAAACTATTAACGGGAGAGTTTGACGAGACAATCAAAAACAAAATTAGAGAAAAAACCATCAACTTAAAGAGAATAGAGGACTTTAAAGGATTACCTATATGGCTGGCATGCTATGTAGTTTATGGTAGGCATTCAGAAACAAAAGATATCACTAAATGGGAAACACCGGAAGATATAGACAACTACCTAAAAAAATTCAAGCAACACTCATTGAGAAACCCTATTGTTGAGCAAGTTGTTACAGAAACACTACGAACTGTTCGAGACATATGGAAGCAAGTCGGACACATAGATGAAATACATTTGGAATTAGGTAGAGAAATCAAGAAAACAGCCGAAGAAAGAAAGAGACTCAGCGATACAATTATCGAAAATGAAAACACTAATCTACGAATAGAACAGATACTATCCGAGCTTGCAGAGGACGGTATCAAACAAATAAGACCTTATTCTCCATCTCAAAAAGAGATTATGAAGATATACGAAAGCTATGCTTTAAACAATGATAAAAAAGACGAAGGTAAGACATTAAGCAAAAGCAGTATTTCCAAGTACAAAGCATGGCTTGAACAAAAATATCAATCACCATACACTGGCGAAACAATTCCTTTATCACAACTTTTTACCCCTGCATACGAAATAGAACATATCATACCACAATCAAGATACTTCGACGATTCTTTCTCGAACAAAGTTATTTGTGAATCGGAAGTGAACAAATTAAAGGATAACATGCTCGGATATGAATTTATAGAGCAACATGGAGGGGAGATTGTTACACTCAACGGTGGCAAAACTGTAAGAATATTTACCACGGAACAGTATGAAAAGTTTGTTTCTGAACATTATAGTGGAAGTAAAAAGAAAAAACTATTGATGGCAGACATTCCGGATGAGTTTATTGAACGACAACTCAACGATAGTCGCTACATAAGCAAACATATAAAAGGATTATTGTCCAATATTGTCAGAGAAAAAGATGCAAATGGAGAATATGAACAAGAGGCTGTATCAAGAAATCTAATCTCTTGCACAGGACAAATAACCGACACTCTAAAAAAAGATTGGGGAATGAATGATGTATGGAATCGAATAATCTTTCCCCGCTTCGAACGTCTCAACACATTGACAGACACGACTGATTTCACAACAAAGAATACCGAAGGACACGACATCCCTACCATTCCTTTTGAAATTAAAAAAGGTTTCAACAAGAAAAGAATAGACCATAGACACCATGCTATGGATGCAATTGTCATAGCTTGTGCAACTCGTAATCATATCAATCTATTGAATAATGAAGCAGCACACTCCAAATATAGCTCAACTCGCTATCAACTTTCATACAAACTGCGAAAACGAGAGAAATATCAGAAAAATGGAGAAGAACGGGAAACGTTCAAGGAGTTTTTCAAACCATGGGATACATTTACGGAAGATGCCTATGAAGTCTTACAAAATATAGTGGTAAGTTTCAAACAAAATCTGCGAGTGATTAACAAGACAACAAACGTGTTTGAGCATTACAACAATGAAAGAAAGAAAGAATTAAGACACCAAAAGCAAGGTGATAGTTGGGCAATAAGAAAAGCTCTTCATAAAGAAACAGTATTTGGCGAAGTCAATCTTAGAAAACGTAAGACAGTTAGTTTATTGTCAGCAATACAGACACCATCTTACATAGTTGATAAAGAACTCAAGAAAAAAGTTTTTGAATTGATTACCGCAGGAATGCAAAACAAAGACATCAAGAAGTATTTTTCAGAGAATACAGATACATGGCAAGATGAAATAAAGGACGATAAGGTTGAAGTTTATTATTTCACCAAAGAAACAAATGATAGATATTTTGCAACTCGAACAACATTGGACACCAGCTTTGACGACAAAAAAATTGATAGTATTACAGATACAGGGATTCAAAAGATTTTGCGAAAACATCTACATTCTGATAAGCATCAAGGAGATCCCCAAATAGCATTCTCGCCAGATGGCATAGAAGATTTGAACAAGAATATACAAACACTGAATAGAGGCAAAGCTCACAAGCCAATTTATCGAGTTAGGATATATGAGAAAGCAGATAAATTCGCTGTTGGAGAACACGGAAATAAATCAAAAAAATTTGTTGAAGCTGCAAAAGGTACAAATCTATTCTTTGCAATTTATGAGACAAACGACAAGAACGGACAACTTTGTCGTAAATATGCAACTATACCGTTGAATGATGTAATTAATTGCCAGAAAGAATATCAAAAGAATTGGCAAGCAGAGATAACAACAATACTCAAAAAACGAGGTGATATTGACAATAACTCCATGTTGCTCTTTATTCTTTCGCCAAATGATTTGGTTTATCTACCAAACAAAGAAGAGCAAGAAAACAGAATATACCACTTTAACAAAGAAAGAATATACAAATTCGTGAGTTGTAGTGGAAATAAGGCAGATTTCATACCAGCATATTCTGCTAATACAATATTTTCCATGACAAAAAAGAAGCAAAAAGAGATTTTTAAAGATGAAAACCACTTCCCTATTCAAGACGAATATGGTGTAGGAAGTCCAAAATCAAAAAATGAGAGAGCAATTACAGGAGAGATGATTAAGGAAATCTGTATTCCCATAAAAGTCGATAGACTTGGCAACATAGTTGGAATAAAACAAAATAAGCCATGATTAAACGGACATTGTGTTTTTCAAATCCCGCATATCTGTCAGTAAAGAACAAGCAGTTGGTTATAAAACTGCCGGAAGTTGAGACTAATGATACACTGCCAGATAGCTTCAAGAAGAATACTGTTACCACAATACCGATAGAAGACATAGGAATAGTAGTGTTGGATAATCAGAGGATAACCATTACTCAGGGTGTTCTGGAACAATTATTGGAGAACAACTGTGCCGTGATAACCTGCGACCAAAGCCATCTGCCGATAGGCATGCACCTACCATTGAACGGAAATAGCACACAGACCGAAAGAATGAGATACCAGATTGAAGCCTCTTTACCATTAAAGAAACAGCTTTGGCAACAAACCATCATTGCCAAGATTCAAAACCAAGCTGCAAATCTCAAACAAATCAGAGAAACAGAAGTACGCAACATGCTCAAATGGGCAGCAGATGTCAAAAGTGGCGATAGTGATAATATGGAAGCAAGAGCAGCTGTTTATTACTGGCAGAACGCTTTCCCCACCATATCGAACTTCGTACGCACAAGGGAAGGCATTGCTCCGAATAACTTACTAAATTATGGCTATGCAATACTCAGAGCAATAGTAGCACGTGCATTGGTATCGAGTGGTTTGCTGCCGACCCTCGGCATACATCACCGAAACAAATACAATGCCTATTGTCTTGCAGACGATATTATGGAGCCATACAGACCGTATGTCGATAAATTAGTCATGGAATTATTTGATCAAAACCGAGACTGCGAAACTCTAAATAAAAAGTTAAAGTCGCAATTACTTCAAATACCTGTAATAGATGTGATCATCAATTCCCAACGCAGCCCTCTGATGATAGCTGTCAGCACCACCACTGCTTCATTACAAAAATGTTACTCCGGAGAAGCTCGTAAAATTATTTACCCCGTCATGTAGCATGCAACGTTTCAGCGAGTACAGAATCATGTGGGTAATGGTACTTTTTGATTTGCCGACAGAAACAAAGAAAGATAGAACTGCGGCAACCAAGTTTCGGAAAGCACTCTTGGAAGACGGCTTTACCATGTTCCAATTCTCAATCTATGTGAGGCACTGCCCAAGTCGTGAAAATGCTGACGTGCACATCAAACGAGTAAAAAACTCCCTGCCGGAACATGGAAAAGTGGGAATTTTTTGCATCACAGATAAACAATTCGGCGAAATTGAAATCTACTATTGTCGCAAACCGGAACATACAAAAGGCTGTACACAACAGTTGGAACTATTCTAAAACCTTTGTTTTTTCTTTTCTAATTACCAGTATAAACAACTGAATCCGAGGAAATTTCCCGGATTCGGTTGTTCGTGCACTGCAAAGATACTAATTTGAAAGCAATTCACAACAAAGGTGAAATGTCTATAGATAGAAGTTTGTTGTTCGTGCACTGCAAAGATACTAATTTGAAAGCAATTCACAACCCTTTATACCCCTTTTCTGCAAAAAAGATGTTGTTCGTGCACTGCAAAGATACTAATTTGAAAGCAATTCACAACGCCAAGAGAGCGGAATTGCAATCCAAGCGTGTTGTTCGTGCACTGCAAAGATACTAATTTGAAAGCAATTCACAACAAACGACGCATCATCGTTGCCATGCTTGATGTTGTTCGTGCACTGCAAAGATACTAATTTGAAAGCAATTCACAACGAAGGCGTTGTTCCAAGACAACGTAACTTGTTGTTCGTGCACTGCAAAGATACTAATTTGAAAGCAATTCACAACATTGGGCGTAAACACAGATGAAAGAAACGGGTTGTTCGTGCACTGCAAAGATACTAATTTGAAAGCAATTCACAACCTGTTCTACTATTTGAATTTTTAATTTTTCGTTGTTCGTGCACTGCAAAGATACTAATTTGAAAGCAATTCACAACGTTTGAGTATAATATGTACCCACTTGCATTGTTGTTCGTGCACTGCAAAGATACTAATTTGAAAGCAATTCACAACAAGAATTGTTTTGTTAATTCATAATCTGTTGTTGTTCGTGCACTGCAAAGATACTAATTTGAAAGCAATTCACAACTAATATGAAGTCTATTAGCTGTATCACTGTTGTTCGTGCACTGCAAAGATACTAATTTGAAAGCAATTCACAACAGTTCAGGATACCGTTCTGTTACATCTGCTGTTGTTCGTGCACTGCAAAGATACTAATTTGAAAGCAATTCACAACAGAATTGGTTAGATTCAAAATCATGTAAAGGTTGTTCGTGCACTGCAAAGATACTAATTTGAAAGCAATTCACAACGGCGAAGCAAACCGCTCTTATATGGTCTGCGTTGTTCGTGCACTGCAAAGATACTAATTTGAAAGCAATTCACAACTAAGGTCAATCAGGTACTACGATGCATACCGTTGTTCGTGCACTGCAAAGATACTAATTTGAAAGCAATTCACAACTGATATGCAACCTATCCGTATATACCCAACGTTGTTCGTGCACTGCAAAGATACTAATTTGAAAGCAATTCACAACTTCAATTCGTCTATAAGGTTCTTCGCTCCTGTTGTTCGTGCACTGCAAAGATACTAATTTGAAAGCAATTCACAACTTGAAAATCGTTCCTATATTGCTATTGGCAAGTTGTTCGTGCACTGCAAAGATACTAATTTGAAAGCAATTCACAACACAATAACGAACTCAATGTTCAAGCCCAGCGTTGTTCGTGCACTGCAAAGATACTAATTTGAAAGCAATTCACAACTTCTATTTACAACGGTCATTATCGTAACAAGTTGTTCGTGCACTGCAAAGATACTAATTTGAAAGCAATTCACAACCGTCATTAACTCAAAACTAATTGCTTTATGGTTGTTCGTGCACTGCAAAGATACTAATTTGAAAGCAATTCACAACAATAATGGTAAACGAAATTGTTGGTGCTGGGTTGTTCGTGCACTGCAAAGATACTAATTTGAAAGCAATTCACAACGGTCAACAA
>OCLL01000020.1_pt1 | contig 42087 bp, 35 predicted proteins | sample 1538931 | NCBI WGS metagenome assembly OCLL01 (sample SAMN03418270, study PRJEB22391) | human gut metagenome | biome: human-gut; feature: organic feature; material: feces | host: Homo sapiens | place: Tanzania | collected 2013-01 | reverse complement strand
AATCTGTGATTAGTCGTGAATTAAAGCGGAACTGCGATAAGCGTAGCGGACAATATAGGGCAGAGCTTGCACAACGCAAATATGAACGAAGAATGAAAGAGAAGCCTAAGTCCATCAAGTTCACAAAAGAGATATGCCTACTTGTAGAGACAATGTTGAAAGAGGATTACAGTCCGAAACAGAACTTGAAGGAAAGGACGCAAAGACATTGACAAGAGCAGTGATAGAGCAATTGAAACCAATCCGCACATTGCTACACACCGCCACAACAGACAATGGAAAAGAGTTTGCCGGACATAAGGACATTGCCACTGCACTCGGTATAGATGTTTACTTTGCACATCCATATCATTCGTGGGAAAGAGGAGCCAATGAAAATATGAACGGACTTATACGACAATATCTGCCGAAGGGTTCATCGTTTGAGGATTTGACCGATGAAGACATTTCTTTCATTCAGAACAGATTGAACAATAGACCAAGAAAAAAGCTCGGCTTTCTAGCTCCTCTTGAATATTTTTTTGCTAATTTTGAGACCATAACGAGTGGTCTAACCGATAAGTTGCATTTGTGAGTGGAATTCAGCCACTCAAACGCCGTTTCGGTTGCGGCTTTGCAAAGGATTGGTTTATCGGTTGTGGAAGTATGGGTGAATCTACGGTAAAAATGTTTTGCGAAACGGAGTAAACACCAAGTGGTATTTTGTCGTAAGGAAATAATGTCGTAAATTTGCGTCTTCTATGTTTGAAGTGAAAAAGGACAAAAGAAGGAGGGTTTTATCGTTGTGCCTGAAACTTCCGTTCAGGTTGGTAGGGTATCTTTTCTTGCTTGTTTATATTCTTGTGGCTCTGTTGAACAGTACTTTGGTTCAGTCTTTCACTGCTGCCAAGGTGGCAGGACATTTTTCCAAGGAGTGGAAAACGAAGTTGTCGATAGGTGCTTTGGAGATACGTCCTTTGCTTACCGTTTCCCTGAAAGATGTTTATTTGGAAGACAGAGAGGGAAATGTCATCGTCGATGCGGATTACATCAGCGTGAGTCTTCGTTCCTTTTCTCCGCCAAAGAAACTTGTGGTGTCGAATGTCAGTTTGCAAGATGTAACTTACGTTTTCGCAAAAAAGAACGGCAAACTCAATCTTGCGTTTATCCTCGATTATTTCAAGAGCGACAAGCCCAAGAAAGATAAACCGAAGGGAGATCCGTTCGTTCTGAAAGTCGAGAGGCTCAGAATGAAGAATGTGAACTTCCGTTTGGACATGTACGACAACCCCAAGCCCATACCGGAGTTCGGAGTGGCGACAAATCACCTTGCATTCGGCAATACGGATGCCTTAATCAGCGATGTGGAGATTATTTCCGACTCCATAACGGCAACCTTCGGCAGGTTTTCCACCACGGAACGTTGCGGACAGAGGGTGAAAGACCTCAGCGGTAAATTCATCGTAAGTCCGAGGGGAATAACATGCAGCAATATGCACGTGGAAACAGAAAACTCCGACTTGAAAATGCAGGTAGGCATAAAGACAGAGGGTTGGGGAACGTATTCTCACTTTGTAGATTCTGCACATTGCTTTCTTGCCACGGCAAATGGCAGCAGGGTGTCGATGAAAGACGTTACCTATTGGGTTCCTTCGCTGCAAGGGTTCGACATGAGTTTTGATGTGCATACCAGAATAGAGGGAAAGGTTTGTGATGCGGTTTGCAACTTCTTGAAAATAAACACGGGGAAAACCCATATTGCTTTGAAAGGAAGCGTGAAGGGCTTGCCGGATGTGGATAACACCGTTTTCGACATAGCATTGGAACGTCTCGAAAGTTCGGCAAAGGAGTTTGATGAATTCAAACTCGGCAAGAAACTCTCCGGATTGAAATTGCCGACAATGCTTTATTCGCTTGGTCAAATCAAAATGAGAGCCGATTTCCGAGGTTTGCTTACGGCTTTTGAAGCAAACGCCGACATAAAAACGGATATAGGCAATGTTGTACTTTCAGGCAGTTCAAAACCTGCGGCAAAGGGCAGAACATCATACTCTTGTTCGTTGCAAAGCGGGCGTTTCAACCTTGGGCGTTTGTTGGGACAGAATATGTTGGGAACGACAGCCGTGGACGTATCGCTCGAAGCCGTGCCTGCCGATTTGAAAGGACTGTCGGCAGAGGTTGAAGCAAAACTCGACGGTTTTGAATTCAGTGGCAACAGATATAATTCCGTGTCTTTGGACGGCAGCATGGCGAAAGGAAAGTTTTCTGCTCAATGCAGCATAATAGATGATGCCGTTGTGGCGGACTTGAATTGCGACGGAGATTTGGTGGAGAACAAAAGGCTGAAAGTTCGTGCAGATATAACAGATGCCGACTTGAAAAAGATGAACCTTTTCGCCTTTCCCGATACCACTGCCGTGCTTTCGACAAGCCTTTACGCCGATATAAGGAGTTTCAACCCCGATAGCATAAACGGCTTTGTCGATTTGCAAAATGTGAAAGTAAGCACAAGGGAGAAAAACTATGCAGTCGAATACCTCTATTTGAACGTTAAAAACGACAGTACGGTAAATCGCATCACTTTGAAGTCCTCTCTTGCCGATTTGAGGCTGGAAGGTCGTTACGAAATATCCGCATTGGTGAAAGAGATTGGCGATTTGGTGAATTATTACACCCCCGACCTCAGCCTTCTCTCCACTTCGGAGACGCCTTTACAGGCAATGGAAACAACGAAAAGCCATTTGAATATAAGCTCTGTTGCAGATTTCGATTTGAAACTGAAAGATATTTCGCCGATTACGGAATTGCTGAATTTGGATATGGCATTGCAAGACGGATTAAGCCTTACCGGCAGAATAAGTCCGGATACCGCCTTGGTCGCAGACCTGAAAGCGGGAGGCTTCCGCTATGGGAAAATGGTCTTTGACAATATCGGTTTGAATGCAAGAGCCTCAGATACCGGCATTTCGGTCGATACATATTCCGACAAGGCTCAATTAAGCGACAGTTTCGCAATCGTCTCTCCGGGAGTGAACATAAACCTCAGTGGAAACGACATGATGATACTTGCAATCTTCAAAGGAGATGAGAAGAACGATATAGGAGGACGTTTGAAGTTGATGTCATACCTTGGAAACAACGGTTTGCAGGTGGATTTCAAGGATTCATACGTCATGCTCGGCAAAGACACCATATTGTTTGATAACAACAGCAGCATAGGGTACAAGGACGGACGCTTTGAATTGAACAGATTCGGTTTCGGAAAGAGGAACGAGAAAATCGTTATCACGGGAGCGGTGTCCGATAACGGCAGAGACAGGCTCAAAATAGCATTTCAAGAAGTGAACATAGCGGATTTCAATCCCATATTGAACAAATTCGGACTTGATGTGAGAGGAAAATTGAATGATGAAGTCGTTCTGTGGAGTGTATTGAAGGATTTAAGCGTGGAATCTTCGATAAATGTCGATGATTTGCTTATAAACGATGTGCGTCTCGGCAAAACGAAACTCGGATTGAGCAACAGAGAGGAAAGGAACGAGTTCTTGGCGGACATAGAAATGAAATACGAATTGCCGGGGTCGAAAGAGGTTGTGCCGATGCGGATAAAGGGTAAAATCAATCCGTATGACAGCATAGACAATCTTGATTTGAAGATAAGCATGCAGGATTTCGATATAAAATTGATTGAAACCTATCTTTCGTCTTTCTTTTCCGATGTAAGGGGTAAACTGTCCACCGAAAGCCTTGCCGTAAGGGGCAGGTTCTCTCAGCCCCACGTGGTCGGTAAATTGAAGTTCAAGGACACTTCAATCAAGATAAACATGCTGAATACGGTGTATAGTTTCGATAATGAGCTGCAAATGAATGACAGTATCTTCTCTTTCGATAATTTCACGCTGCAAGATGTCAACAAAAACAAGATTACGATAAACGGAACCGTCTCTCACGACAACTTCTCTTCTTTTGTGCTGAACCTTGATGCCAAAGCGGACAAGTTGAAGATGCTGGACACCTATCGGGACGCCGGACAGATGTATTACGGTACCGTTTATGCTTCGGCGGATGCCGTATTGACCGGTAGTTTGGACTCTTTGCAAATACGTGTCGATGCAACGACGGAAGATAATACGAGATTGACCGTACCGATTTCGAGCAAGATGTCCGCAAACGACAATTCCTTCATCACTTTCACCTCTTTGCAAACAGAGAACGAAGAAACCGTGGTGGAGGAAAAGCCTGTGGAAAGTTCCATGTACTATAACATAGATGTGAACCTTAAAGTCAATCCGAACGCAGAGCTTTACATTCCGATAGATTTCAATCAGATTAAGGGCAAACTGTCTGCCGCCGGCAACGGAGAGTTGAACATAAAGGTGGGAAGCGAGAGCGATTTGTCGATAGACGGAACTGTTGCGATAGACAACGGAAAGTTTTCCATGTCCATTGCAGACCTTGTAACCAAGGACTTTACCATGGAAAAGGGTGGCACGTTGGCTTGGGCAGGCGACCCTGCCGGCGGAGTAATCGACCTTAATGCTGTTTATTCGACAACGGCTTCGTTGGCTCCCATACTCGGACAGGAATATTCAAAGAAGGTCGATGTCAATTCAATAATACATTTGAGCGGTGAAATGACGAACCCTCAACCCAAATTCAGCATAGAATTGCCTAAAGTGGACGAATCGACCAAGCAATACTTCGCTTCGGCAATAGATTTGGACGATGAACGGACGGTATTGGAACAAACGTTCTCGTTGTTGGTGATAAACAGCTTCTATTCCTCTGACGGTTCTGCCGAGAACTCGGTTGTGGAGACGGGTGTGTCCTCTGCATTGGAGGCGGCTTTCTCTCAGGTGAGCGGAATGCTTACCAATCTCATCAAATTCGTGGATGTGGATATGAATTATTCGAGAGGAGCGTCAGGAAACTCGGACAGGATAGACATGACCTTGTCAAAGGAATATGGTCGCTTCATAGTGAGTGCCAATGCCGGCTTTTCCGGCAACTCGCAGACCGATGTACAGCAGGAGGAAGAGATAATAGGAGATGCCTTCGTGGAATACAAGATGACGGAAGATTTCCGAGTCAGGGTGTTCAACCGTTCCAATGCCAACGATTTCACAAAGTACAACATCTCTCCTTACACACAAGGCGTCGGATTATTCTATCATAAGCAGTATGACAGGTTTTCTGACATCTTCAAACGAAACAGAAAACACAAAAACAAAGATACGAAATGAAAGAATACACAGTGGCTCTTGTAGCACATGACAACTGCAAAGCAGACTTGGTGGAATGGGTTGCATTCAACCGTTTGAAACTTGCGAAACACAAACTTATCTGCACGGGAACAACAGGGCTTTTGGTGGAAAAGGCTTTGAATAAGGGCAGAGAGGAAACGGATAGCGAATATGTAAGAGTAAAGAGATTGAAATCGGGTCCTTTGGGCGGAGACCAGCAACTCGGAGCAATGATAAGCGAAGGCAAAATCAATTATCTCTTCTTTTTCTGGGATCCCATGGGACAACAACCGCATGATGTCGATGTTAAGGCTTTGCTTCGTATCTCCGTGATGTACAACATACCGACAGCCTCCAACAGAGCGACGGCAGATTTTCTCATTTCTTCGCCTCTGTTCGAGGATACAAGTTATAAACCAAAGCCTTACGATTATAATTCATACATAAACCGCAAATTGTAAAAACCGTTCTTGCAGAGCCTCGGAATGAAACGCCGTTCTGTTTTTCATAAACGGCGTTTGAGAAAATTCTTTCGGCGTTTCAATTTGATGTAACGGCGTTCGGGTTTTATGCTTGTTCGGAGGGGTTGTTTATATCGGTTTCAGAGTAATTTCCTATGAATTATTCTTCCGACCATACTTACTTCGGAATAAATTTATACCTTTGCGAAAACAAAGAATAAAGTAATAACCAATAACAAAAGACAGATGAAGAAAATTTTACTTCTTATCCTGCTTGTCGGAATGGTATTTGCTTCCCAAGCACAAGGCACAAAACAAAAGAAAAATCTCGATTTGGCAGCATTATACAACTCGACAGGTTTGTGGCATTATCAAAAAGGAGAATATGGCGATGCTTTGGAATGGTTCGACAAAGTGTTGGCAATATGGGAGAACGAACCGGAGGAGCAGAATATTCAGATAGCTGCGGCATATCTGAACATGGGATTGTTATACAAAGCGAAGCATGATTATGATAAGGCGTTGGAGTACTATGGCAAGTCTTCGGATATGCTCAAAGCCGTATTCGGCGAAAACAACACCGATGTAGCCATTGTTTATGACAATACGGGTAATGTGTATATCGAAAAGGGTGAATACGATACGGCTTTGGAGTACTTCAACAAGGCATTGGCGATATTCTCCGATAATCTGCGGAAAGACCACCCCGATTTGGCTACCGTTTATAACAATATGGGTAGTGCGTATCAATATAAGGGTGAATACGATAAGGCATTGCATTACACGAACAAGGCTTTGAATATGATGAAATCCGAATTGGGTAATAATCATATAAGAGTGGCTGTTGCGTACGACAATATCGGAGGAATATATTACTACATGGGCAATTACGAGAAGTCTTTGAAGTACCGCAAAAAGGCTTTGAGAATATTTAAAGCAGGATTGGGCGGAATGCACCCCGATGTGGCAACCTGTTATAACAATATGGCAGGTGTGTATGAGGATATGAAAGAATACGATAAAGCGTTGAAATATTCCAAGAAAGCATTAAAGATATGGGAACGCTGGTTCGGAAAAGAGCATATTTATGTTGCAGAGTCTTGTTACCGTATGGGGTTTATATATTACAAGAAAAACGAATGGGGTAAGGCTTATACATATTTCGATAGGGCTTTACCGATATTTCTGTCTTACGAAGAGACGGCTGTTTCTCGCAGAACATATACGATATACAGCTTCATGGCAATATTTTATGACCTGATCGGAGACGAGGTAAAAGCAAAAGAGTATATCGATAAGTCGAATAAAATAGAGGAGATGTTGGATAAATCCGCCGAGTGAGCAAGTGGCATTTGACGAAACGGCGAAAGGATTTGCCGGAACGGCGTTTGAGGAAATTCTTTCGCCGTTTTATTTTTGTCAAAGGGCGAGTGGGGGAATGCTTGCTTTGATGAGGCGGATTTGTTCTCGAAGTCTGTCGGATAAGGAACTTAAACAATGAGCCGGATTTCTCGAATGAGAAATCCGGCTCATTTATCGATTATCGCTTTTCCCTTTTGCCTGCGTCGAATCTTGCAATTCTTGCAAGCGAAAGGATTTATGCGTCTATGTTTGCGTAAGTTGCGTTTGTTTCGATGAACTCTCTTCTCGGCGGAACGTCGTCGCCCATCAGCATGGAGAAGACCCTGTCGGCTTCGGAGGCGTTTTCGATGGTTACTTGCCTCAATATACGGTTTGCAGGGTCCATCGTGGTTGACCAAAGTTGTTCCTCGCTCATTTCTCCAAGACCTTTGTAACGTTGAACCTCCACTTTGCCGCTCTTCGCTGTTACTTCTGCCACGGCAGACATACGTTCCTCTTCCGTCCAACAGTAAACGCCGTTCTTGCCTGCACTTTGCGACACTCTGTAAAGAGGCGGCGTGGCGATGTAAACGTGTCCTTCCTCTATCAATTCCCTCATGTAACGGAAGAAGAAAGTCAGAATAAGGGTCGCAATGTGGGCTCCGTCCACGTCGGCATCGGTCATGATGATTACTTTGTGGTATCGAAGTTTCTCCATGTTCAATGCCTTGGAGTCTTCCGTCGTTCCGATCGACACGCCCAAAGCCGTGTAGATGTTCTTTATCTCTTCGGAGTCGAGAACTCTGTGTTGCATGGCTTTTTCTACGTTGAGGATTTTTCCTCTCAAAGGAAGAATGGCTTGGTGTTCCCTGTCTCTTCCCTGTTTTGCCGTTCCGCCTGCGGAATCTCCCTCGACAAGGAAGAGTTCGCAAATGGTAGGGTCGTTGCTTGCGCAGTCCGCCAATTTTCCCGGCAATCCGGCAACGCCCAATATCGTTTGGCGTTGAACTAAGTCCCTTGCCTTGCGGGCGGCATGGCGTGCCGTTGCAGCCAAGATGACTTTATCGACTATGGCTTTGGCTTCTTTCGGGTGTTCTTCAAGATAATTCGTCAGTATCTCCGAAACCGCTGCTGCCACTGCGGGAGCGACTTCGCTGTTTCCGAGCTTTGTTTTCGTCTGTCCCTCGAATTGCGGTTCTTGAACCTTGACCGAAATCACGGCAGTCAGTCCTTCGCGGAAATCGTCTCCCGCTATGTCGAACTTCAACTTATCGAGCATGCCTTCTTTCTGGGCATAGTTTTTCAAAGTCCTCGTCATACCCATGCGGAAGCCCGTAAGGTGTGTACCACCCTCATGAGTGTTGATGTTATTGACGTATGAGTGGAGATTTTCCGTAAATCCGGTATTGTATTGCATTGCAATCTCGATGGGAATGCCTTGTTTCTCTCCCTCGACATAGATAGGCTCCGGAATGAGATGCTCTCTTGTCGCATCGAGATAGGCGATAAAGTCTTTCAATCCGTTTTCCGAGTAGAAGCGTTCGGAGGTATATTCTCCTTGTTCGTTCTTCTGCCTCATGTCGACGATGGTCAACTCTATGCCTTTGTTCAAATATGCCAATTCTCTCAAACGGGCGCAAAGTGTGTCGTAGTTGTACTCCGTTACGGTGAAGATTTCGTCATCGGGAGTGAACTCCACGACGGTTCCTCTCTTGTCTGTGGTTCCAACTTCACGAACGGCGTACATCGGTTTACCTTTTTCGTACTCCTGCTCGTAGATTTTTCCGTCTCTGAAAACGTTTACCTTCGTATGTTTCGATAAGGCGTTGACGCAACTCACACCCACGCCGTGCAGACCGCCCGATACCTTATAGGAGCCTTTGTCGAATTTTCCTCCGGCATGCAGAACCGTCATGACGACTTCCAAAGCCGAGCGATGTTCCTTGGGGTGCATGTCTACCGGAATACCACGTCCGTTGTCTTCAACCCTGATGGAGTTGCCTTCCAGTATACTTACGTTTATCTTTGTGCAGTATCCTGCCAATGCTTCATCGATGGAGTTGTCCACAACCTCGTAAACCAAATGGTGCAAGCCTCTGACATTGACGTCTCCTATATACATGGCAGGACGTTTCCTCACTGCTTCCAATCCTTCCAACACGTTGATGTTCGCCGCCGTGTATTCGCCTTTCTTTACTTCTTCACTCATTCCTTTTATTCTTGATTTTCGAGCTACAAAGGTAAGAAATTTCTTTCAAACAGGGGCGTTGTCTGTGAGGCTTTTCCTGTTCGGAAAGTTCTTATGTCCGATTTGTCTTTTTCGGTTGTGCTTTTGCTTGCAAAGGAATAAGAGAAAGGAAAACAGAGGATTTGCATTCGGAAGATTGTTTCGCTGTGCTTAATCGATGTTAAATGTTTCAGTTTCGTCGAAATTAAACTCGGAAAACTTTTTCCGTTTTATGAGTTTTCTGTAATTTTGCATCCGTTTTCAGAAGCAGGGAAACCAAAGCAGGAGAACAACGTTTATGATGTGTTTTTATTGCTTTGATTTGTCGAATGGAAATGCCGCTTTGGCGAAACGCCGTTTTGTTTTCACGAAACGCCGTTTCAGAAAATCGAAACGGGCTTTCATTTTTGTCTGAGGGCGATGAATTTGTTTTGAAAGCAAAAAAGTATATGGAGAATGCTCAAAAGAATAAGATAATGGACGCTGCCTGTACGCTGTACAAGCAGAAAAGGTCGTGCAAAAACGTTACCATGGACGAGATTGCGGCGTATTGCGGCATATCGAAAAGGACTTTGTATGAGTGTTTCAGCAATAAGGAGCAGTTGGTGTTCGAGGGCATGAACAGAATCATACAATATATATACAGGGATTGCGAAAAGTTGAGGTCAACCTCCAAACACTCTTTCGAGATGTTCTTCGGCTCCATTCGGATAGTGCATGAGTATTTCAAGGACGTTTATTGCTTTGCTCAGGAGATAAGAACGAATTATCCGGACATCTTCGAGCAAATCATTTCTTCCCATATAGTTTTTGCAAAGACCAACATGATAGAATCTCTTGAACAAGCCAAGAAAGAAGGCTTTATATGGAAGCATATAAACGAGAAATTCTTTATGAGCATATTGGAGATGAATATGTACTATTCCTCGAAACCGGAATTTCTCGACGCAAATGCTCCATACGGAGAGGAAACGATAAAGTTCATGGTTTTATATACTTTGATGAGAGGCATATCGACCGTGAAGGGAATAGAATATATAGATGATATATTGGAGAAACAAAAGACGGAATAACAACAATAAACATTTAAGAACAGAATGAGAAGAAGGTTTTTTACGAAAATCGGGAAATTATCCCTTTTCGTGTGTGCCGCAGTCCTATCGGGACATGCCTTTTGTCAGAATGAAGGCGGTGGAACTTTGCGGTTGGATTTATCGACGGCTCTCAAAATCGCTCATGACAACAATCCGACGATAAAGGTTGCCGAATTGGAAATTCAAAGAGTGGATTACAGCAAAAGAGAGGCTCTCGGAAATCTCCTGCCTACCTTATCCGCTTCGGGACAATACACGAACAATATCAAGAAATCGGTCATGTTCATGCCTGAGAGTTTTTCTGCCATGATGGGAGGACAGAAGTATATGGAGATAGGCTACAAAAACTCATACGCAGTGAACGTTTCGGCAGCTCTTCCTTTGGTCAATTTCTCTCTATGGGAACAAATCAAGTCGAAACAAAGCGAGATAGATTTGATATTGGAGAAGTCGCGTGCCTCTCGCATAGATATGACCAAGCAGGTTAAGGATGCTTACTTTGCGGTCTTGCTTGCAAAGAACAGTTTGAAGGTTTTGGAGAGAAGCATCAACAATGCAAAGGAGACTCTCAAAACAACGGAAACGTCTTTCGAGCAAGGGCTTGTTTCGGAATATGATTTGATACGTGCGAAAGTGCAGGTGAACAATTTGAATCCGACTTACATTTCGGCGAAAAACGGTTTGGAATTGGCGATACTTCAATTAAAGATGATTCTTTCGCTGCCGGCCGAGACTGAAATGGAGTTTGCGGAAGACTTGGAGGACTTTTCAGAGGGTATGACGGGCATTGCAACTGTTGAAAATCAAAAAGCGGTAAGCCAGAACTCCGAAATAAGACAGTTGGATTTGAATATAGCAAGTCTGCAACACAGTTTGAGAATGGTTAACAGCCAACACCTGCCATCGTTGTCTGCTTTCGGTCAGTATTCTTACCAAACCCAAGCCGAGGATTTCAAGTTCGGAGATTACAACTGGGTTGGAAGTGCTGCCATAGGCTTGCAATTAAGCATTCCGATTTTTAATGGAAGAACCGTTGTCAACAAAGCAAAACAGTTGAAGATAAGTTTGCAGGAGTTGGAGTTGCAAAAGCAGTATGCAATCGACGGAGTGGATTTGCAAATCCGTTCTGCAATCAACAGCATGAAAGCGGCACAGGAACAACTCACCGTAAACAAGGAAGCAATCGCCCAAGCGGAAAGAGGATACGAGATTGCCAAGGTGCGTTACAACACAGGATCGGGAACGATACTTGAATTGAATGACAGCGAACTGTCGATGACGCAAGCGAACCTCAATTACCAGCAGTCGTTGTACAATTTCCTGATTGCACAAACAAATCTGGAAAAAGTATTAGGCAAAGAATAATCAACGAAATAATAAACAACAACAAACAAAAGAGGAGTATATGAAAAAACTTATTTACCTCGCTGTATTGACTCCCTTGATGATAATCGGGTGTTCAAAGAAAGAGGAAGCAAAAAAGGAAACCAAAAGCGATGTAATCAACGTCAAAGTCGAGAAAGCTTCGACACAGGAGATAGACAGAATATATGAATTCTCTTCCACGGTCGATGCGGAGGTCAAGAACTACATTTCTTCCGCCGGAGGAACGAGAATAGAAAAGATAATGGTTGAAGTGGGGGACAGAGTGAGAAAAGGACAGCAGCTTGTGAAGATGGAAAGCACCACATTGGCGACTTCCACGGCTCAGTTGGAGAACTTGAAAACAGAATTGAACAGAATGCAGGCTCTTTACAACTCCGGTGGAGCCAGCAAGCAGCAATTGGATCAGATGCAGGTGCAATACAACGTTGCGAAGAAGAATGTGGACAACCTTAAAGAGAATATCTACCTTACATCGCCCATCGAAGGAGTTGTAACGCAGAGAAACTTCGACAATGGCGACGTTGCCGGTTCGCAACCTATATTACAGGTAATGAAAATCAACCCTGTGAAATTGAAAATCAACGTTTCCGAAACCTTTTACACGAAAGTGAAAGTCGGAATGGTGGTTAAATTGAAGACAGAGATATTCGGAGAGGAAGAATTTACCGGAAAGATTTCGTTGATTTACCCTACAATAGACGCAAGCACCAGAACATTCACTTGTGAGGTCAAGATAAACAATGCAGGCAGCAAGTTGAAACCCGGAATGTTCGGACGTGTGGAGTTGAACCTCGGAAGAGCAGACGCAATCCTCGTTTCCGATAAGGCAATCTTGAAACAATCCGGCTCCAACGACAGATACGTTTACACGGAAAAGAACGGCACCGTGGAATATCGCAAAGTCGAGATAGGAAGACGCTTTAACGACAAATACGAAATATTAAGCGGTGTATCCGCAGGGGAGAACGTCGTGATAACAGGACAATCCAAGTTGTTGGACGGCTCAAAGGTAAATGTGATAAAGTAAATAAAAGATTTCAATCAGGACTATGAAAATATATGAGTCATCAGTAAAGAAGCCAATCACGACCGCATTGATTTTTGTGGCGATAATAGTATTGGGACTCTTCTCTCTGAACAAACTTGCAATCGATCAGTTGCCGGAAATCGAGATGAACACGGCGATTGTTATCGTTACCTATCCGGGAGCGAGTGCAGAAGATGTCGAGAACAACGTTACGAAGGTGATGGAAAGTGCTTTGAGTACGGTAAGCGACTTGAAGAAACTAACCTCCACCTCAAAGGAAAACACTGCAATCATAAGCGTGGAATTCAACTGGGGAACAGATTTGGACGGAGCGGTGAATGACATGCGGGATAAGATAGAAATGATAAAGAGTTATTTGCCCGACGGATGTTCGAACCCCATGATATTGAAACTATCCACGGATATGATGCCGATAAGCATCATTTCTGCAACGGCTGAGGAAAGTACGGCTGCTCTTTATAAAATTTTGGATGATGGGGTCGCCAATCCATTGAACCGTATCAACGGTGTAGGTTCCGTATCCGTGTCGGGAGCTCCGCAAAGAGAGATAATAATCAACTGCAACCCTACAAAGTTGGAGGCTTACAACCTTACCGTCGAGCAAATCGGCTCGAAAGTTGCAGCCGAGAACGTAAGTACTCCCGGCGGTAACATAGACGTAGGCTCGCAGACCTATTCCCTACGTATGGAAGGGGAGATGAAGGACAGCAAGGAGTTGAACGATGTGGTCGTTGCCCAATTCGGGGACAAGACCGTGTTTCTTAAAGATGTTGCAACGGTGATTGATAGTGTTCAGGAGAAAGCACAGGAAAGTTTTGTCAACGGAAAGAAGGGTGCAACGATAGTCGTGCAAAAGCAAACGGGAGCGAACTCCGTCGAGGTGATGAAAAAAATCCGTGCACAGTTGCCTCAAATCCAAAAAGACCTGCCAAGAGACATTCATCTTCAAGAGGTAATGAATACAACCGACAATATAGAAAATTCGATTTCCTCTTTGGTCGAGACGGTCGTATTGGCATGTTTGTTCGTCATCATTGTGGTGTTGTTCTTCCTCGGAGAATGGCGGGCAACAATTATTATTATGGTTACGATACCTGTTTCGCTGATTGCATCGTTCATTTACCTGTTCATTACCGGTAATACGATAAACATTATTTCCCTATCCTCCATTTCCATAGCCTTGGGTATGGTGGTCGATGACGCCATCGTGGTCTTGGAAAACGTAACCACACACATAGAACGGGGTAGCAAACCGAGGGAAGCCGCAATATACGGAACGAACGAGGTCGGTGTAGCCGTGATTGCCACAACCCTTACCTTGCTGGCGGTGTTCTTCCCGTTCACGATGATGACCGGTATGGCGGGAATAATGTTCAAGCAGTTGGGTTGGATGATTTGTATCATGATGGTGGTCTCCACGACGGCCGCTTTGACGCTTACGCCTATGATGTGTTCCTTGCTCTTGAAGAGAAAGAAGGATAAAAAAGAGAATAAAGTCTTTGAAAAAATCTACACACCGATCAGAAGAGGCTTGGACAAGCTCGACGTTTGGTACGAAAGGCTTTTGACTTGGGCTGTAAGGCATAAAACCACAACCATCACTTCTGCCGCATTGTTGTTCATCATATCCCTTGTCCTTGCCGTTACATCACTCGGAACGGAATTCATTCCAGCAACGGACAACGGTCAGATTTCCGGAAGCATAGAGTTGCCTGCCGGAGCGAATGTGGACAGGGCGAAAGAGATTGCGAAGAGACTTCAAAAGAGAGTGGACAAAGACTTCCCCGAAGTGCAGACATTCAACTATACGGTCGGTGTTCCGGGAGACGATGACGACAATACCTTTGCCCTTATGGGAACTTCGGGAAGCAACTATATCAGTTTCCGTATGAAATTGGTCGATCTTGAAGACAGGAAGCGTGATATGTTCGAGATAGCCGACGAATTGAGAAAGGAAATCGCCACATATACCGAAGTGAACAAGTTCTCCGTTTCGGCAGGAGGTCAGAACAACATGATGTCAGGAAGTACCATCGATGTCGAAATCTTCGGATACGACTTCAAAGTTACGGAACGCATAGCCGACTCCTTGAAAGCGAAAATGGAAAAAATGCAGGGCTTTAAAGATGTTACCATCGACCGAGAAGATTATCGTCCTCAGTTCCAAATAGACTTCGATCGCGAGAAACTTGCCTTGAACGGACTTAACGTTGCCACCGCTTCGACCTACGTAAGGAACAGAATAAACGGTATGACAGCCTCCGTGTTCCGCGAGGACGGCGAAGAGTATAAAATCAAAGTCAGAAACGACAAGGCACACCGCCAATCCGTCGAAGACATAGAGAACATTCTCATCTATAACAACCAAGGCAAAGCCGTAAGAGTGTATGAGGTCGCAAACGTTGTTGAAAGAGAAGCACCGCCTTCAATCAAGCGTCAGGACAGAGAGCGTATGATTAAGGTATCCGCAACCCTCTACGGAGCGACTCTTGATGTGGCTTCCGCCAACATACAGGCAGAATTGGATAAAATGGACATTCCGACCGAGATAGGAACGAAAATAGGCGGTTCGATAGAAGACCAGCAGGAGTCTTTCTCCGATATGGGAACGCTTCTCGTCCTTATCCTGATGTTGGTTTACATAGTGATGGCGGCACAGTTCGAATCCTTGCGTTATCCGTTCATCATAATGTTCTCTGTGCCTTTTGCTTTCGTGGGATTTATCTTCTCCTTGCTTTTGACAGGCACCACGGTCAACTTGATGAGCCTCATAGGAGCGATAATGTTGGTCGGAATAGTCGTAAAGAACGGTATAGTCTTGGTGGACTACATCAACCTGAACCGTGAAAGAGGAATGGGCATATCGCAAGCCGTCATCTTGGGCGGAAAGTCGAGGTTGCGTCCCGTATTGATGACTTCGCTCACCACAATACTCGGTATGGTTCCGATGAGCCTCGGAATAGGAGAGGGCAGCGAGCTTTGGCAGCCTATGGGTATAGCGATAGTCGGCGGTCTGACCGTTTCCACACTCGTAACACTGCTCATTGTGCCGACCGTTTACTGCGTCTTTGCATCGAGAGAGGTGAAGAGTTACAGGAAGAACCACGCATTGAGATTGAACACAAGAACCATAAAAGCATAATCGAAATGAAAGCAGCATTCATAGCATATAACCAAGCCCACGTCGAAGAAGTGGAAAACATATTGCACCAGTTGTCCATCCGTGGCTTCACTCGCTGGCAGGACATACAGGGAAGAGGTAGCAAGAACGGCGAACCGCACCTCGGTTCCCACGCATGGCCGGCAAAAAACATGGCAACCCTCTGCGTAGTGGACGACAACATCGCACCCATACTCAAAAAAAGAATACAGGCACTCGACAACAGTGCACCCGAACAAGGATTGAGAGTATTCTTCTGGGACGTGATAGACGTATAACGAGGAAATACGAAATGAAATCATAAGTATCTGATTGTTTGTAGTGGGTTCAAGAGGAGGATAAACCGAGTGAAATCGGGAACATTCTCCTCTTGTTTTTTCATTCCGCCTCAATTTCCCATGCGAACGAAGAACCGCAACACCCCAACCTCTGCCCCAATTTTGCAAATCCCTTATTCCGCAAGTTAAAACCTCTTTCCCCGCAACCGTTCCTGCAAAACGAAAATCCCCTCTGTTGCGAAGCCGAAATTCTTTCGGCGATTCATCATCGACGAAACGGCGGAAGAATTTCACGAAACGGCGGAAGAAAAAATTAAAACGCCGATTCATTTTTCTCTAACAGCGTTCGAATTCGGAAATGTCGGTTCGGCGGAAATTTTTATCGGTTCTTTGCTTTACGGAAAGCGAAAACATATAATACGAAATCGGAGGAGTAAAAAAACGCTACTTTGTTTTGTGTATTCAAAGATTTGTCCTATCTTTGCGAATTGTAAGCAAGATGGAAAGAATATGAACTCGTATTTATTTTCCCTTATCATTTACAGGACGTTCCTCAACATCAAGGAGAGGGATTGTTTCCTTTCACTCTGACACACGGGCTTACGGCGAATTTGAAGCGGAAATTCGTATCATTCATTATTATAAACCATTAAAAGATAGTATTTATGGAATTACCTTTTGCAGAATCTTGGAAAATCAAGATGGTCGAGCCTATAAAGAAATCCACTCGCGAGGAACGCGAAAAGTGGTTGGAAGAGGCTCATAACAATGTTTTCATGTTGAAATCGGAGCAGGTTTACATCGACCTTTTGACCGACTCCGGTACAGGCTCGATGTCCGATCGTCAATGGGCTGCCATGATGATGGGAGATGAGAGTTACAGCGGTGCTCGCTCGTTTTTTGAATTCAAGGAGGTTGTCAATAGGATCACGGGCTTCAAACACGTTATCCCAACCCACCAAGGACGTGCGGCAGAGAACGTTTTGTTCTCTTACCTTGTGAAAGAGGGCAACGTTATCCCGGGCAATGCTCACTTCGACACCACAAAAGGACACATCGAAAGCAGAAAAGCTTTTGCAATCGATGTAACGACGGACGAGGCAAAGGATACTCAGTTGGAAGTGCCTTTCAAGGGAAATGTTTCCTTGGAGAAATTGGAAAAGGTTTTGAAAGAGAACAAGGGCAATGTGCCTTTCATGGTTTTGACTGTTACCAACAACACCGTAGGAGGTCAACCTGTCAGCATGAAGAACATTCGCGAGACTTGCGAACTTTGTCATAAGTATGGCGTTCCGGTAAACATGGACTCGGCTCGTTTTGCTGAAAATGCATACTTCATAAAAACTCGTGAGGAAGGCTATGCGGATAAGACGATAAAGGAAATCGCAAGAGAGATGTTCTCTTACGCCGACTGCATGACCATGAGTGCAAAGAAGGATGGCTTGGTGAATATGGGAGGTTTCATTGCCACCAACAAGGAAGACTGGTATGAGGGAGCGAAGAAGTTCTGCATTCCTTTTGAAGGCTTCTTGACTTACGGCGGTATGAATGGTAGAGATATGGCAGCCTTGGCTGTGGGCTTGGACGAGAATACCGAGTTCGACATGCTCGATACCAGAATAAGACAAGTGCAATACCTTGCAAAGAAATTGGACGAATACGGCATTCCTTACCAAAGACCTGCCGGCGGACACGCGATATTCGTAGATGCAGACAAAATCCTTACTCATGTTCCTAAGCAAGAGTTCCCTGCACAGACATTGACATGCGAGCTTTACTTGGAAGCCGGTATCAGAGCTTGCGAAATAGGATACATACTTGCGGACAGAGACCCTGTAACGAGAGAAAATCGTTTCGGAGGTTTGGATTTCGTTCGCTTGTGCATACCCCGCCGCGTTTACACCAATAATCACATGGACGTAATTGCCGCCGCGTTGAAGAATGTTTACGACAGAAGAGAAAAGGTTACCCGCGGACTTGAAATAACATGGGAAGCCGAATTGATGAGACACTTTACAGTGCAGTTGAAACGTTTGGGCAAATAATTGTTGCTTGAAACGGTTCATATACAACATCGCAAAGGCAGGGACAAAACGAAATCCCTGCCTTTGTTTTGAAGATGGGAAAGGGTAACAAAGACTTTGAAAAGAAGTGAAGCCTCTAATTTGAAAGGCTTTCAAACCGGAGGGGAAAATAAAAAGCCGAAAAGGCTTTCCCAAGTGAAAGAAACTTGCTATCTTTGCCGGAATTTTAGACGGAGAAGAAATAAAAAACAATATAGATATGACAGCAAAAGATGTTGTAAAGAAAGACGATGTTGTAATCAAGTTCGTCGGAGACTCCGGCGACGGAATGCAGCTGACCGGTACGCTTTTCTCGGACACATCGGCATTAGATGGCAACGACATAGCCACCTTTCCCGATTATCCTGCCGAGATAAGAGCTCCGCATAACACCGTGGCAGGTGTATCGGGTTTCCAAGTACATATAGGAAAGAAGATATACTCTTCCGGAGATAAGGCAGATGTCTTGGTGGCAATGAACCCCGCTTCCTTGAAAGCAAACTTGAAATGGGTGAAAAAAGGAGGCATAATCATTGTTGATGCTGACACTTTCGAGGAAGGAGCAATAGAAAAAGCAGGATACACTTCCAATCCTTTGGAAGACGACAGTCTTTCCAATTACAGGCTTATCAAAGCACCGATAACCAATTTCACCATAGAGACAGTAAAGGACATTTTCACGGATAGAAAAGCCGCTTTGAAATGTCGAAACATGTTCGCCTTGGGAATGATATTCTTTATCTTCGGTAAGGGATTGGAACATACGGATGCCTATCTTGAAAAGAAATTCGCCAAGAAGCCTGATGTGGTTAAGGCAAACAAGGAAGTAGTCAGGGCAGGTTATAATTTCTGTGATAATACCGATGTGATGGAATCCCAAGTGGAGGTTCAGCCGGCACAAATGCCGAAGGGCAAATACAGGAACATCACAGGAAACGTGGCAACGGCTTGGGGACTTTTGGCAGCTGCCGAAAAGGCAGGCTTACCGCTCTTCCTCGGTTCCTACCCCATCACTCCGGCAACGGACATCATGGTGGAATTGGCAAAGCACAAATCTTTGGGAGCAAGAGTCTTTCAAGCGGAAGACGAAATCGCAGGTATATGTTCCGCAATAGGAGCATCGTTTGCGGGAGTTATGGCATGTACATCGACTTCCGGTCCCGGACTTTCTTTGAAGAGCGAAGCGATAGGCTTGGCAGTCATGGCAGAATTGCCATTGGTCATAGTAGATGTCCAAAGAGGCGGTCCATGTACAGGTTTGCCGACCAAGACAGAGCAATCCGACCTCGGTCAGGCACTCTTCGGCAGAAACGGAGAAGCACCATGCATAGTTTTGGCAGCGTCTTCATCAGCCAACTGCTTTGATTGGGCATTCGAGGCAGGACGTTTGGCATTGGAATCGATGACACCGGTGATTTTGCTTTCGGATGGTTACCTTGGAAACGGTTCACAGTTGTTCAGAATACCGAAAATGGCAGATCTTCCTAAGATAAACCCACCGTTTGCAAAGCCTAACGATCCTGATTACGCACCTTATAACAGAGATCCCGAGACATTGGTAAGACAATGGGCGGTTCCGGGAATGGAAGGTTTGAGACACAGAATCGGAGGCTTGGAAAAACTATCCGGAAAAGGCAGCGTATCCACCGATAACGCCAATCACCAGTTGATGGTCAACTATCGAAAGGAGAAAGTCGAAAGAGTGGCGAACCGTATCCCCGATCAAAAAGTGGAAGGCGACGAGAACGCAGAACTATTGGTCGTAGGCTGGGGCGGAACGCAAGGAGCATTGCGCTGTGCCGTGCAACAGTTGCAGGCAGAAGGCAAAAGCATTGCATTCACACACTTCAATTACATAATGCCTTTGCCGAAAAACACCGGCGACATCATGAGACGTCATAAGAAAATAGTCGTATGCGAGCTTAACATGGGACAATTTGCAAACTATTTGAGAATGCACTTCGAGGGATTGACGTTCCATCAATATAATAAGGTACAAGGCCTACCGTTTGAGGTCAGCGAATTAGTAGAAGAGTTTAATAAAATTTTGGGAGAGTAGAAATGGCAATAGAACATTCAAAAGAAGAGTTAACCAAAGCAGACTTTGCAAGCGATCAAATGGTTAAATGGTGTCCCGGATGCGGTGACCACTCTATACTGGCTTCGGTATTGAACGTATTCCCAAAGATCGGATACAAGAAAGAGAATTTCTGTTTGGTTTCGGGCATAGGTTGTTCCGGTCGTTTCCCATATTATGTGAACACTTACGGCTTCCATTCCATTCACGGAAGAGCAGCAGCCATTGCAACGGGAGTTAAAATAGCCAATCCGCACTTATCCGTTTGGATAAACTCGGGAGACGGCGATGCAACGGCGATTGGAGGAAACCACTTCATACATGTAATCCGTCGAAACATGGACGTGAACTACATATTGTTCAATAACCGAATCTATGGTTTGACAAAAGGACAGTACTCGCCGACAACAAAGCAGGGACAGATAACGAAAACCTCTCCGTTCGGCGTTATAGACTATCCTTTCAACCCCGGAGAATTGGTAATCGGAGCAAGAGGAACTTTCTTCGCCAGAGCAATAGACACACAGTCCAAACAGTTGCAAGATGTCTGCATGCACATGGCGGCACACGATGGAGCGGCAGTTGTAGAAGTCCTTCAAAACTGCGTTATCTTCAATGACGGAGCCCACAAAGAAGTAACAGACAAAGAAGTCAGGGACGACCGCCAACTATGGTTGGAACACGGCAAGCCGATGATATTCGGAAAGAACAGAGATAAAGGTATCGTTTTGCGAGGCACCAAACTCGAGGTCGTAACCATAGGAGAAAACGGAGTAACCGAGAAAGACATATTGGTACACGACGAAACAACCGAAAATACCGGTATTCACATGATGTTGGCACAAATGAGACCGCCTGAGTTCCCTATGGCATTCGGCGTTATCAGGGCTTTCAAACAACCAACCTACAATCAGTTGTTCGAAAAGCAAATGAAAGAAGCGCAAGAGAACGCAAAAATCAAATGCGTCGATGATTTGCTCAACAGCGGTGAAACTTGGGAAGTGAAATAAACTTTCTCACAAAAACAAAACAACGGGTGTCGAAATTCAAAATCGACACCCGTTTTCTTTTATCCGCTTTGCAAAGTAACCCACCGGCAAAACGTTTCATCGATTCTTCATCATACTTCCGTCCTTTGGGAATTACGATTGCTATCGCGAAGAATGCCGACAATATTACGGGTCAAGTCTCTATCTATATCCTTTGTCTCTTTATCCAAATACTCGTATGGCATTATATCGGGGTGAATGCCTCTGTCTTTCAACTCTTTTCTCTTGTCCTCTTGGCTCGATAGCTTTCTTTCTTCCTTGTTTGCTGGTCTGAAACCCATGAAAAGTTTCTCCACATTCCAACGATTATGCTCCACTTCTGCCAAAGTTTCAATCTCATCTTCACTTAATTCTCTCAAATTTTCCATCAGTGTCAAGTTTTCTTTCATTCCCAAACTTCTTAACTTCGTAGGAATGGACGAAGCATTGTAGATATTCGACCATTTCTCACAAGGAGTACAGTCTTTCCAAACCTCCTCTTTCGTCATCGCTCCTTCGGAATCAGGTTTCTTGGAATAGCAATACGCCACGCCCTTTGCCATCTCCTCTCCGTGAGCTTCCATGAAGTTCTCGCCCTGATTGCTCATTCCGAATACCCTTACGTTACCATACTTCTTCGATTTCAAATACTTGTCTATGTTTCCCAAAGCCGCCTGATACACGAACACGGGAATTTTCCTGTCATAAACCGCAAAAGGAAGATAAGCCCCTGCGGCAATGCTCCTGTATGAAGTCTCGAAGCATACGAATATCGATAGAAAACGCCCTTCGTCCCTACACCAATCCTCAATCATATCTTGCAACTTCGGATTAGCAATATTGGAATCCAAAAACTCGAACTCCAAATCCAAGAACCTCTCGTCCGTTTCCCCTTCGTTCGTCTCCGCACAGCCGGTCTCCAAATTATGATACGAATACTCGCACAACTTGAACAATTCCCTGTACTTACCCACAAACAACTGCATATTCTCCCTTGCATTCTTGTCTATGAAAGTAATCTTTGTTCTCTTGCCATTGCTTTTGAAATTAGGGTAATGAGCAATCAATGCCACCTCCTTTGCCAAAGCCTCGCCCATAGCCGTCATGCCCGCAATCACGACATGCACCGAACAATCCGAATCCTTATCCATACGTTTTCCGTCCCTCATATCGAGGAATGAACCATAATCATACTCCTTGTCCATACCTGCCAAAACCCGCCTTGCCCACATCTCTTCGAAGTTAAAGGGGTTCAAGTACTTGAATTTATCCTCCTGCTTATTTATTGCTTGGAAAAGAGTAAAGGTAACCTGATTTTTGAAGTGAACATTGCATATCGGCATTTCCGTACCTTTATCATTGCAAATCTCCTTAATCATATCGAAACCGTGAAGGTTCACCACATCGTGCAACTCGTCTTTTTCACCACCTATTATATACAACTTGCCGACCCTATCGACACAAAGCCTCTCCAAATCCTCCTTATCGTCTACCGTTGCCTTAATTATCACCACCCTTTTGAAAGTCTCTGCATTCAATCCCGAACGCAACTTATCCCTGACCTTGGAAATATCAGTGGGAACAGCCACGACAATATGCTTGAACTTCTTCACATTCTCCGCTTTCAGCAAACCGATGACCATATCATCGTAACCCAAAATCAGCAAGTGTCCTTTGAAGAAACAATACTTTGCTTCCCCTTGACGATAACGCTCCGCCCGTGAACGAATCATGTTGGACAGCGAAGCAATCAGGTAACCGCTCACAAAAATCAGTCCGACCAGATAAATCAAAAACCAAAGCAACTGATGCGATTCCCGATGCGTCATGCTCGTACTCAGCCTTGCCGGCGACAAAGTGGAGAAAACAAGCTCGGAGAACGTAACTCCGTTGCAGAAAAGCGAGACAAAAAATAATCCTGACACAATCGCCACGGCGAAAATAAGCAGAATGCAGACCTGCTTCCACACCTTACCTGCCGAAGCCCTGTCGAACTTGAACCAAAGCCTGTCCCAATATTTTCTCATCGCCCGATTACTCTTTCTTTATGATTTCAAAGCCCAAGGCATACACCATCTTCAAGCTCGACAAAGCCGTATTGCGGTCATACTCCTTCTCCTCCTCCGGCAAATCCTCATACTCCACCAAGCAAGGGTGCTTCTTCTCCGCATCATTTCTCTCCTCGCCATACGACCAGCCCTCTTTCATTCTCTTCTCCGCCCACACATCATGCACATTCTTTGCAATCCTTTCCGACAAAGCCAATACCTCTTCCGGCAATGCCACTTCCTCCAAGTTCAACGGCTCAGGCACATAAACTTTCTTCTTATCCATAAAACTTAACGATTAAATTCCCTAATCATACAACGCCATGCTTACATCTTTTATTGAATACCATCGCAACAAACGCCGTTCCGGTTTTACGATTCCGATGATTCGATTTTCACCGATGGTTGTTTATTGTCGTTTTTGTTGCCTTACTCAAATCGAAACGGCATGTCGAAAGCGGCAAATGCTTAAAGGGCGAGGCGGAGACCGTAGTAACAACCGCGAAGAGCAGGTGTACCGGGGCTGCGACGCGACACACGCACGCCAATAGAACCATTTTCCCAACTACCGCCACGCTGAACATAATCGGTTCCTGTAATCGGTCCTGTCGGATTAGTCTGTACTTCATTTATATACTCTCCATACCAATCGGAACACCACTCCCAAACGTTTCCGCTCATGTCATACAAGCCTAATTCGTTTGCTTGTTTTTGTGCAACGGGATGCGTTTTATTTATGCTGTTGCCATCATACCACGCAACCAAATCCGGATTATTGTTTCCGCTGTATTTGTATCCTCTGCTTTTGCTTCCGCCTCTCGCCGCATATTCCCATTCGGCTTCGGTAGGTAGGCGGAAGTTCTTTCCCGTAAGTCGGTTCAATTTTGCGATGAATTCCATGCAATCATTCCAAGAAACGTTTTCCACAGGACATTGACTGTCGCCCTTAAATTCTGAAGGATTGCTACCCATAACCGCCTGCCAAAGTTCTTGCGTTACTTGTGTTTGTCCGATATGGTAATCCGAGAGAGTAACGCTATGAATAGGTTTCTCATTGATACTTATATCATTGCCTTGTTCCGAAGTGGCTCCCATTTGAAAAGTTCCACCTTGTATTTTCACCATCTGGAACTTCACGCCGTTGACATTAATAGTTTCAATATCGGCTTCCGAGGTATCATTTCCTCCACCGGTATTATCGTCTTCCTTGCCGGAGGGTGTGACTTCGGTTGAAGATGTTGCAGACTCGTCTTTATCATCTTCACAGGAGGCGAAAAACGCCATCGTGACAAACATGCAAAGCATTATAATGCTTGATTTCTTGATTGTTTTCATCTTTCAATAAATTTTCTCGCCACAAAGGTAATAAATTTTCGCAAGATAGGCGTGGAGAACGCCCCGACGGAGGTTCTTTCATCCGATTTCACCAACCCGATGCCACGTTTGAGCCGATCAAACGTGGAGGCGGAAAATCAGATATTTGCAACAGGCAAAATGAAACGGTGTTTTGATTTTGTCTTTGCAAGTGTCGGATTTCCCGATGGTGGAAAGCGGTGGCTTGGATAGGTGCTTTTGGAAGATAAGGCGGCTGTTCGCTGTTTCGTTTTCAGGTTTCGGAAAGATTATTTGCCTCGTCCTTGCAGGATAATCACGAAGGTGTAGAACAGGATTTTGATATCGGTGGCAAGGGATATGTTTTCCATGTAAAGCAGGTCGTATTTCAGCCTTTCCACCATTTGTTCCACCGTGTCGGCATAGCCGAATTTGACTTGTCCCCAAGAGGTTATGCCGGGCTTTACCCGTAGGAGCAGTTTGTATTCGGGTGCTTTTTCGGTGATGCGGTCGATGAAGTATTGCCTTTCGGGTCTGTATCCGACGAGGCTCATGGTGCCTTTGAGGACATTGTAGAATTGAGGTATTTCGTCCAATCGTACTTTACGCATGAAGCGTCCGAAGGGTGTGATGCGGCTGTCTTTGTCGCCGTTTGACAATCGGGGACCGTCCTTCTCTGCGTCTGTGTACATGGAGCGGAATTTGTGCATGTAGAAAGGCTTGCCTTTGTATCCTATTCTTTCTTGTTTGTAGAAGATAGGGCCTTTGCTTGTGGTGTAAATTGTGATGGCGGTTATGAGATAAACAGGCGAGAGGAGAATCATGGCAAGCAGCGAGAAGAGTATGTCGAAGGCTCGTTTGATTATTTGTTGCACGGGAAGGAGCTTGCCGTATGTTATGGTGATGAGGGGCGTATGGAATATGGCATTCATTTTCACGTTGCCGAGAAGAAGGTCTTTTCTGTCGGCCGGGATTTTTATTTCAACGTTCTGACCGGCTGAGCTGATGATGTTGTAGATTTCATTTTCTTCATCGGGTTCCAATGCCACGATGATTTCTTCTATTTTGTATTTCTCGGTGATGGCTGTTATGTCTTTTGCATTGCCGAGGTAGGGTAGGGGAATTGCCGGGTTGGGTCGGTCTTCGGATATGCTCAGGTAACCGATGAATTTATTGCCGGCTTGAAAGACTTGATTGTTTATGTCTTCCAAGGTTTTTATGGCTCTTTGCCGACTGCCTACAAGGAGTGTAGGAAAACCGATGATGTTGTTATGTATTTTTTTTGCGGCTCGTGTCGTGATGATAAGGCGGGGAAGGTAGGTCAAGGTGAAATGCAGCAGTAACAGAATGACGAATGAGAGGTAGTAATTGTAGTATGTGGTTACCTGATCGTCGAGCAGGAGGGTGAAAAAGATGATGATTACGCCTGTTATGCTTATAAGTATCGTTTGTCCGAGTTCTTGCAGTCTGGATTTGCGATATACGTCCCTGTAAGTGCCTTGAAGATAATACAGAAGCAGCCACATAAGCGGAATACATACCAATCCGACGTATAGGTTCGTATCGGAGAAAACTGCATTCATGTCTTCAAAGGTTCCGTTCTCTATGCTCTTTTTGCGGAATATGAAAAACAAAGCCCACGACACGGCTGCGGTTACAAAGTCCGATATTACGTACTTTGCGGTTTGTATTTTCCTGTTCATCACAAGTATTTGACGGTCTTAGTATTGGTTGGGGTAGTGTACGATTTTGATGTTGTCCAAATGTATGAATGTATTGGCTTTGCTATCGGGGTTGACGGCTTCAAAGTAGAACCGATAATAGTTCGGATAGCCGAGATTACTCCATACTTTGTTCAAAAGGATATACATTTTCTGCCAACCTTTTTCCGCATTCGGGGTAACTCTCATGGCACTTATATATTTGTAAGAGGAAGACGAGGAGTTCTTACCGTAAATTCCGACCTCGAAAGGAATGTTGGAGTGATAGTCCAATTCCAAGACTGTTCCGTTGTGGTTGGTGCAGTAAACGGAGTCTATGGATATGTATTTGTTTTTGCTTTCACTGCTGAAATAAATCGCTCCGCAGGCATTGCCGTAGAGGACGCTGTCGTTGCTGATGATGTTCATCTTTTCCGCATTGCCGTCAGTAACATCTGCGAGTTCGAAACCTGTGTATGGGCTTTCAAACAGTTCATACAGGTTCGGAAATTGGCATTTGTTGTTGTCGTACATCACCTCTCTCTTCGTGAATTTCACTTCCTTGCCCGGTACAAGGTTGAGAGAGTCTATGATTGTGGTATAGAAAGGATATGCTTCCCTTGTTCCCTGCATGCCGTTGTAAAGAACGCCCGGGCGTATATCGACCTTATGCCTGCCTTCCTGCAATACAGGAACGCTGCACGGTAACGGAAAGGCTCCGATGAAAGCGTTATCCACATAGACCCATACATCTTTTATTTCGTTCGATAGAAAACCGTTGTCTTGCGGTATGTTCAAATCGGGATTTTCCACCAAATCGAACCCTTCTATCTTTATATAGGCAGGTATCTCTTGTTCGCCTTCGAAATTACTGCAACTCACAATCATGAATGCAATAATCGATAATATCGATATGCGTTTTGTTTTGTTCATGTCTCTGTATCTTTTGTCAAAGGAACGTTAACATTTTGCCATTATTGTATGGAGTGGTGTTTGCTTGCGAAAATGCTCTTAAATCCGGCTGTCGGCTGCTATATGTGGCGGTTTTCGTAACTTCGCACGTTCAAATGAATTCGGATATGAGGGTTGACAGTTTCAAGCACAAGGGTTTAAGGAGATTGATGGTTGAGGATTTGCGGCGGAAGGGTATAACGGATGAGAGGGTTTTGGAGGCGATGAATGACATTCCGAGACATTTCTTCATGGATTCCTCTCTCGATGTGCTGGCGTATGAAAACAGAGCGTTGGAAATATTATGCAAACAGACCATTTCCCAACCCTCGACGGTGGCTTTTCAAACCCAACTGCTTGATGTGAATGAGAATGACAAGATTTTGGAGATAGGGACAGGCTCGGGCTATCAGACCTGTGTATTGTGCCGCATGAAGGCAAGGGTTTATACGATAGAAAGATTCAAGCCGCTGCATAATTCAGCGCAAGCTGTTTTCAAAATGTTGAATTACCGACCGAAATGTTTTTTCGGGGACGGCTATTTGGGCTTGCCTGCTTATGCTCCGTTCGATAGGATACTCGTAACATGCGGAGCGGAAAGTATTCCGGAAAAATTGGTGGAGCAATTGAAGATAGGAGGGATAATGGTTATACCTATCGGTATCGGAACGCAGGTCATGTGTAAAATAACGAAGTTATCGCAGGGAGAAATCGATGTGCAGAAGTATGGCGACTTCCGATTTGTCCCGATGCTCAAGGAAAAGAAATTTTGTTGAGACTTTATTTTTTTGTACCTTTGCACATTGTAGAAATTACAGATATGACAAAAGCAAAAGTTTTATTCGTAAACCAACAAATCACGCCGTATTTGGGAAACGACATAAGGTCTGAAATAGGAAGACATTTGCCTCAATGTATCTTGGAAAGAGGAAAGGAAGTGAGGACGTTCATGCCTCGTTTCGGCGATGTGAACGAAAGAAAAAATCAACTGCATGAGGTTATAAGACTTTCCGGAATGAACATCATAATAGACGATACGGATCACCAGTTGATAATCAAGGTTGCCTCCATACAGGCTGCAAGATTGCAGATATACTTTATAGATAACGAAGACTATTTTCAAAGGAAGTACGATGTGTATGATGCCAAAGGCGAAATGTTCGAGGATAATGATGAACGAGCCATATTCTTCATCAGGGGCGTTTTGGAAACCATCAAAAAATTAAGTTGGAAGCCGAATGTCATTCATTGTTCCGGTTGGTTTGCAGCATTGTTACCGTTTTATGTAAAGAGAACCGAGTACAAAAATCACCCGTTTTTCTCGGATAGTAAAATAGTCGTGAGTTTATTCAATGACCCTTTCGAGGGAAGTCTTTGCGAAAATCTCTCCAAGAAACTGAAAGCCGACGGAGGAACTCTCAAAGATTGGAAAATGTATAAGGAACCGACTTATACCAATCTCATGAAGGCTGCGATAAGTTATGCCGATGCTGTTGTCATAGCGGAAGAAGGTGTAAGCGAAGAATTGATAGAGTTTGCCAAGTCTTCGAAGAAGCGTATCGTCGAATATGCTCCTATGCCGGAATTGGCGGACAAACTCAGCGAATTGTACGATAAGATAGCGGTACTTGATGAGGATTAAAACATATTGAGACATGAAAAAGATATGGCTTTTGTTGCTTTGTCTGCCTTTTGCATTTGCTTCATGCGTTGATGAAGATGAAACATTGGGCTTGGATTTGATAGATGAGAATGACAAATTGGGTGCCGGAATTTATGAGAGTATTGTGATGCGAGGGGCTTATTTCAGGGAGGATTCGCTCATTACGGCAAATTATCAATATAATGTTTTGGGAGAATATAAGGATACAAGATTCGGAAAGGTATCCTCTTCGATTTATACGCAAATGACATTATCAATGCCCTCTGCCGATTTTCGTGAATACAATATAGATTCCGTCGTTTTATCTTTGGCTTATTCGGGTGGCTTTACCGAAGATACTGCAATAGATGGTAAAACAATGAAATTAAGTGTCTATGAACTCGCAGAAGATATGGATTCGACGAAGAAGTACAGCTTTGATGCGGTTCAGGTAAATCCAACCCCCATATACTCTCAGAATGTCGACATAGATTACAATAAAGACCGTATAATCGGAAATGACACCTTGGATCCGCATTTACGGGTATCTATTACAGGCTGGTTCTTAGACAAAATCAAAAATTTCTCCGGTGAAAACGCCGCATTCGTTTCCCAATTCAAAGGGTTGAAATTCTCTCTTGAAAAGACAGATGAAAGAGGCATGATGGCGTACATAAACATGACCTCTTCATTATCCTGCATAACTGTTTATCATACCGAAAGCGGCAAGTCGCAACAATATACCATCAAATTCCCTTCCGCAGGGCGTAGATTCATGCACTTCGATTACGATTTTTCCGGTTCTGATTTGCAAAGATTTTCTTCACAGGATACTACTATCTCCGGCGACGACTTGATATATCTCGGCAGCATGGGTATTTCCATGGCTAAGATAAGCATAGAAGATTTCAGACAGGATTGGAAAGAAGTCGTAAACGGAGGTAAGCCGGATAATGATGTGTCTATAAATTCGGCTCTTTTGGAATTTCCCATTGCCGATATAAGTCTTGCGAACAACATAAACAAAACTGCGAGAATTCTTTGTTACAGAAAAGCTGTAACAGGCAGCGATACAAATCTCGTCTTGATACATGATGCACAGGCTTCCGACTTGTTTTTCGGCGGATATTACGATACGAAATCGCAATCGTATAAGATGTACATAAGCATGCACTTGGCAAATTACCTTAATGGCAACATAACCGATCCTGATATTTATCTTATTCCGGACGCAAGGCGTTCAACTGCAACAAGAGTGATACTCAACGGACCGAAGCACCCGACCAAGCCTGCACATATAAAGGTTACGTACACCAAGAACAATTAAAAACGCACCAATGAAAAAAACAGTCTTTACTTTACTCGTTTTATCGTTTTTCGCACTTCAATTCCGATTGAACGCTCAGGAAAAAGCACATATCGAATACTGGAACAACGGAGCCATTGCAACAGAAGGAACGGTTAATGATAAAGGTATCAGAACAGGCGTGTGGAAATGGTATTACGATAACGGAGATGTCCAAATCGAAGGCTTGTATGATGAGAAAGGAGAAAAAAAAGGAGTTTGGACATACTATTATAAGGGTAAGAACATTCAAAAAACAGAAGTCTTTTCGGGAAGCGGAGAAGTCGTTGCGTATTATCCCGATGGCAAATTGCAATATCGTTACACGGTGGTTGACAATAGCAGAGAGGGAGCATTCTCGGAATATTTTTCCAACGGCAAAAAGAAAACGGAAGCGTTCTATAAAAACAACGAACTCGAAGGTAAAGCCGTTTGGTGGTACGAAAACGGGAACAAAGACATGGAAGGCGAATTGCATGTCGGCAAACGCAACGGTATGTGGACGTATTACTATAAAAGTACGGGTACGAAAGGTAGCGAAGGCAACTACAAGGACGATAAAGAGAGCGGTCATTGGACGTATTATTATGAAACCGGAGAGAAATGGAGAGAAGGGGAATATGATACAGGCAAGCGCATCGGTTTATGGACGACATACTATGAAAATGGAAAGATACACCATAAAGGAAGTTATGTTGCAGGTTTGGAAGAGGGCATTTGGGAGAGTTGGTCGGAGAACGGAAACACGGTGGAGCGAGGAAATTTCGTTGCAGGCAAGATGAACGGCAAATGGGAGGCTTTTTACCCCGACGGAATTTGCAAGACACGAACTGTTTATAAAGATGGAATGAAACACGGCACCGAAATACTATACGATGATAACGGAGACATTTATCAGAAAGCCGATTATGCCGAGGGCATTCTTAACGGAAGATGGGAAAAATACTTTGGTGGCGTACTGATAGAGAAAGGCATATACTTAAATGGCAGGAAAGACGGTTTGTGGACTTTTTACAGTGCCAACGGAGCAAAACAAAGAGAGCAGAACTTTCACAACGGCAAACCGCATGGCAAGTGGGTCGAATATTATTCCGCAGATAAAAAAGCCGCAGAAGGAGAATACAGCAACGGATTGAAAAGCGGAACATGGAAAAACTACAATCGAAGCGGCAAAGTCCTTTCCACTACAGTCTTCGACAACGGAAAGAAAACGAAAGAGACAATATTCGATAAGTAAGTTGCGGAATGAAAAAAGATTTCTTTAACCTGATAGCTTGGAAAGAATTGTTGCTTATGGTTATATGCCTCATAGCAACAAGAATTTTTATCTTGAAATATTTTTACGCCGAATTCGAGCTTAGTCCCACTATTTCCGAACTTGAATACGGCTTGTTCGTTCTTTCTGCGGTGCTTTTATTTTTTTCAGCCTGCATAGCAAACCATTGCTTCGGCATCGGCTCTGTTTCAAACAAGGAAAAAAAAGAAACGCAAGTTGCTCTTGTAAGCAGCAAGCAAGCAAAAATATTCTTTTGGGTACTTTCCATCGTCGCTGTCGGACTATCTTTTGCCATAGGAGTGCCGAACGGTTTCATTCATTTGGGATTTATTTCGGTCGCATCGGTGATTGCAATTTGGCTTTATGCGGATAGGTGCAACCGACAACTGCTTACCGGTAAATTCATAGTTTCTGCATTGTGTGCATTGCTGTTTATCTTACCGACGGTTTATGAACTCTTCTCGCTTATGCACACACCTGATTTGTTCAGAGTAATCGGCAATGAGGTAAAACAGCCTCTTCTCATAAGCCTCTTCTTTGCTGTTTTTGCTTTCGTCCTTTGCTTCTTGCGGGAAGTGATAAAAGACTTGCGAGACAAAGACGACGATGAAGAAGCCGCAAATAAAGATACGTTTGCCATGGCTTTCGGTGAAAAGAACTGCAAAAACATAGCATATATTCTCACCATAATCCTGATGCTTACCATAGGTGCTTATCAATACTTGTATTACCAGCACTCGAAGTTGATGATACTTGGCGGCATAAGCATCATAGTACACCTGCCCTTGCTTTATTTCATCAAAGAACTCCGTTCCGCACAATCCGTACAGGATTATGATTTTCTTGCAGGCTTGTTGAAAATGGTCTTTGTGTCTTTGCTGTTTACCATAACAACAGCCAAATATATATTGCAGCAATGAATTTATCCGAAATGCTTTCTCTGCGTCTGCTTCTTGCCTCACAATCTCCGAGAAGGAAGCAACTGCTCGAACGAATGGGCTTCAACGTGGAAATTGTAAACGTAAAAGCAGAAGAAGTCTTTGATTCGTCGCTTGCAGACTACGCCATAGCCGAACATTTGGCTTCCATAAAGAACCAAGCCTACACATTGCCGATACCAGATAATGCAGTTCTTGTAACGGCAGACACTTTGGTTTTTGCAGACGGCAAACCGCTTGGCAAACCTCATGATGCGACTCAAGCAATCCTCTATCTCAATAGCCTCAGAGGCAGAACGCACAAAGTGATAACGGCATGTTGTTTGAGAAGCAATAAAGACAAGAAAACCTTCCATCAAACCGCTACCGTTGCATTCCGTAATCTGACCGATGAAGAAATAATACATTATGTCGAATGTTATAAGCCTTTCGACAAAGCGGGAGCCTACGGAATACAGGAATGGATAGGTTTGGTGGGAATAGAAAGAATAGAGGGCGACTATTATACAATAATGGGCTTACCTTGCGAACAACTCTTCTGCATGCTCGGGCAGATGAATATATAAAATACTTTCACCATGAACAAACCCCTTGTGCTTTTGGTTGATGACGATACGGATATATTGGAGTTCCTGACCTTTGCATTGGAACGGGACGGCTTTGAAGTAAAAAGCAGTACAGACGGAGAAACCGCCTTCAATATTGCAAAGCAAACAATACCGGATATAATTGTTTTGGATATGATGATGCCGGGTTGGGACGGATTGGAAACCTGTCGCCATATTCGCAAAGAAGAAAGCCTGAAAAACACAATGATTGTTTTCCTGACAGCAAGAAGCGAGGATTATATGCAGGTGGAAGGTCTGGATACCGGAGCAGACGATTATATTCCGAAACCCGTTAAGCCGAAAGTTCTTATAAGTCGCCTTCATGCAATATTGCGAAGGAAAACAGACGTGCCGCAAAACAACAATTCCATAATAGAACTCAAAGACCTCACAATAGACAAAGATAACTACACGGTCGTAAGCCATGGAAAAACAATGACCTTGCCGAAAAAAGAGTTTGAACTGTTACTTTTTCTTGTTACGCACACAGATAAAATACATACAAGGGACGAAATATATTCCGCTGTTTGGGGTGATGAAGTCATAGTGGGCGAAAGAACGATAGATGTACACATCAAAAAGCTCAGAGACAAACTCCAAACAGACAAAATAAAGACATACAAAGGAATAGGATACAAATACGAGGAATAACATGAAGACTAAGTTTATAGCATTGCTCACAGCCTTTTGGGCATCTTTGAGTTTGTTCATCATATTGGCGTTGGTATTGAGGTTCTACAAGTTTGACACCGTCAGCATACTGTTGGTATCACTTTGTCAACTTGTCGTGGTTTTCTTCATAGTCAGATATTGGATACAAAAGGAAGTATATGATAAGGTTCGCACCATTTACAAGAACATCTACAACTTCAAAATCAACAAGAAAGACCTTAAAACCAAAATCAACAGTGGTAAACAAAACCTTTCGGACGTTCATGACGAGGTCGATCATTGGATAGAGGAGCAAACCGGCAAAATAGACCAGATGGTTGCAATGGAAAAATACAGAAAAGAGTACATAGGCGATGTATCTCACGAATTGAAGACCCCCATTTTCACCATACAGGGCTATATTTCCACACTTTTGGACGGAGCAATGGAAGAAAAAGAGTTGACACGCAAATATCTGCAACGTACAGAAGCAGGAATAGAGAGAATGATAGCCATAGTGAATGACCTCGATACCATTTCTCAACTCGAAAGTGGCGAAATCCGGTTGGATATAACCCGATTCGACATATTGAAACTCGCACAGGAAACCGCCGACAGTCTCGAACAAAAGGCCAAGGAACATAACCTGACCATACAGATACAATACAATGAACCGCTCTTTGTTGAGGCCGACAGAAACCGTATAAGACAAGTACTTACCAATCTTTTGGATAACGCAATCAAGTATTCAAAGCCGGACAGCGGGATAATAAAAATCAAATTCTTCGATATGGGAGACCAAGCCTTGATAGAAGTGGCAGACAAAGGCATAGGCGTGGCGGAAAAAGACCTTCCGAGATTGTTTGAACGCTTTTACAGAACCGACAAAGCCCGTTCCCGTCAAAACGGAGGTACAGGTTTGGGACTGGCAATCGTAAAGCACATCATCGAAGCACACCGCCAAACAATCAATGTCCGCAGCAGTCTTGGTGAAGGCACCACCTTTGGTTTCACTCTCAAAAGAAGCAAATAATCGTTGCGATAATCCTGAACTTACCCCATGCAACTTTAATGGGAAAGGAAGAATGTGCTTGCATGGAACAAGAATTTGAAAATTCTTTTTCCTGTTCGGATTTGAGAAATGACTATCTCGACGCACACAAAAAAGCACAAAGTTTATAGGTAAGCATAAACCTGTGGATTAATCGAGGTTTGAAGCATTATTCTTCTTCGTTCTGTTCTTCCGGAACGCTGTTGCAATAAGTTTCTATTGCTTCCGGTGCTGAGGAGTTGCCGTTTTCGACAGACATGTTGAGGTAAAAACACCCTTGTTCCCTCTTGCCTGATTTCATGTAAGCCAATCCCAGAATGTATTGTGTGTCCGAGAATTTGGGGTTCAGGTCATTTGCCTTTGAAAGCAACTTCACAGCTTGCTTATAGTTTCCTTCCGAGTAGGCAATCCTTCCGAGGTTGAAGTAAGAGTCCGCATAATCGGGGTGGCGTTTGAGATTGATTTTATAATGCTCCACTGCCTGTTCCTTGAAGCCGGCTTTCTCCAAAGCTATTGCAAGATTGTTGTGTATATAATTGAGGTTGGCATCATACTTCAAGGCAGTTTGAAAATTCATAACAGCCTCTGCATAATTTCCTGTGTTGGTGAAGATAATACCTCTTTGGTTATAGTATCGAGCAATGGTATCATTGATTGATATGGCGGTATTCAAATCCGAGAGGGCTTTATCGTATTGTAGCAAACGAATATAACAAATGGCACGAAGACAGTACAATTCATCGGAATTGCTGTGTTCGATACATATATCCAAGTCTTCTATGGCACCCTTGAAGTCATTGTTGAATCCTTTCGCAATACTGCGATCCTTATATAAGGAAAGAGGTTTGTAGCCTATGGCTTCGGCATTGTTGTAATAAGCCGTTGCGGAAATGTACTCCTGTTGTCTGGCTTTCAATCGCCCCATTATGTAATATGAAATGCCGAGAGGGTAATTCTCAGCTGCAACCGATAGTTGGTTGTAGCATTCTTTGTAATCTTCGGCAACGAAACAGATTATTGCAAGGGCTGTCTTATAATCCGGAATGTCCTCCTGCTCCTGTGTGTCCGTGTATTCTCTTATGTTTTGGGCTATAAGCAGCAGGTCGTTTTTCCCCAATATTTTCAGTTGTCGGTAAAACAGTTGCGGATTTGCCTCCATAAGTTCACGACACTGCTCGGCAAGTTCTTCGGAGTTGCCGTCGAAACAAGCGTAATAAAGGTTCAAGACATCGCTTACAGAATCCGATATATCATTGTCCTCTATGTATGCGAGCAATCCACGGGCTTCTTTGTGCTTTTTGAGTTTGTATTCACAGTATGCTTTCGTCGATAGTAACACTTCCGCACTGTCGGGGTTGAGGGCTTGGGTTTCCGTTATGAAATCTGCGGCTTGTTTGTATCTTCCTTCTTTTATGTATTTTCCGACCTGCTCTGTAAGACTTATCCCTTGCGAGTATGTCGTAAAGGTGCAGAGAGCGACGGATAGAAAGAGTAACAGCGTTCTCATAAACTCAATTCCGCCACGCCTTGCCTGATGATTTCTGCTTCTTCGCCCGTGTAATCGACAACGGTTGAAGGTTGATGTGTGGGGACATCGCTCTCTATCACCAGCTCCACCTCTTTACCGAATTTTTCCTCCAACAATTCCCCGTTCACATAGTAATCCCTCTCTTCATTTACGTGAGGTACCGAAGTGATAAGCAATGGACGCCCCATGCTTTCGGCAATGTCTGTCGCCACTTTGCAATTCGGTATCCTTATACCTATGGTTCGTTTTTTTGTAAGAAAGATTTTCGGTACTTTGTTCGAGGCTTGGAATATGAAAGTGAAAGCTCCGGGAGTGTTTTGCTTCAAGAGCCTGAATTGTTCCTTCGTCAGAGGCTTTGTGTATTCGGAGGCTTGGGAAATGGAACCGCACAATATTGAAAAGACAGCCTTTTCCAATTTCTTGCCTTTTATCTGCGCCAATCGGCTTGCCGCTTTATGGTTTTCTATATCACATACGAAACAATAGAAACTGTCGGTCGGAATAATCATAATGCAACCATTCCGCAAAGCTTCGGTTACTTTGTTCAACTGTTTACCATCTAAGAAATCATTGTAAGCTATCATGACTATACCTTTAATTATAATAGCGACGCTTTACCGCCGATGAGACAATCGTTTCCTTGCATCAAAAAAAGAAGTACCCGAGACAAGACTTGAACTTGCACGTCGTAACCGACACCACCCCCTCAAAGTGGCGTGTCTACCAATTCCACCACTCGGGCATTTGCGAGTGCAAAGGTACGCATAAGTTTTGAATTCGCCGCAAGTTTATTCGTTTTTTTTCTTTACCTTTGCCGCCCGATAGAAGTAACGAAAAGCGTCATGCACTCAAATAACACTCGGAAAAAGATACTGTTGATAGAGACTGCGACCTCGATTTGTTCGGTTGCTTTGGCGGAAGAAAATCATATTCTGGATTTGGCAGAAAGCGATTTGCCGAATTCGCATTCTGCCAAGTTGCATACATTGATCGATACCATGCTTAGAAAAAATGATACCTCTTATGGTGATTTGTCAGCCGTGGCTTTGTCTCTCGGTCCGGGTTCTTACACGGGATTGAGAATAGGAACATCGGCGGCAAAGGGCTTTGCGTATGCTCTCGATGTGCCTGTCATAGGAGTGGAAACCCCTTGTATTTTAGCCAATGCGGCATTGAAACGGCATAAAAACTCATACGTTCTGACAATGATCGATGCCAGACGAATGGAGGTGTACGCAAATATTTTCGATTCTCGAATGAATGAGATAAAAGCTTGTTCGGCGGACATTTTGAGCGAAGATATTTATGACGAATACCTTGCTGATAAGGCAGAGGTGCTTTTGGTAGGAGACGGAGCGGAGAAAACCCGCTCGCTTTTCAAGAACAAACCCAATTACTTTTATGATGCGGACATCAGACTTTCGGCTTCTCATATTGCGGAGCCGGCTTGGAAAAAGTATTTGGAGGAAGATTTTTTGGATACGGCTTACTTCGAACCGTTTTACCTGAAAAGCTATATTGCGGTTCATTCACAAGTGAAAGGATTACGTTGATGGGAAAAAACAAATTGGAACGCTTTGCAGAAAACGCAGGCTTCAAAAATCTTATACAACTCTCGTTCGAGGAAATAACAGAATTGGGACAATGCCCGCTGAAAGGGAAATGGAGAGAGGAGTTTTTCGGAAATGGCAACCCAATTGTATTGGAATTAGGTTGCGGTAAGGGTGAATACACTCTCGGATTGGCACGGAAATATCCGCAGAAGAATTTCATAGGCATAGACATAAAGGGAGCAAGATTGTGGAGAGGCTGCAAGGCCTCGAACGAAGAACAAATGGGAAACGTGGCTTTCATTCGTACTCACATACAAATGATAGGTTCTTATTTCGATAAAGATGAGGTTGACGAAATTTGGATAACCTTTCCCGACCCTCAACCGAAGAAACCCAATAAAAGGTTGAGTTCAGAGCGTTTTTTGCAACTGTATTCGCAGGTTTTGAAGCCGCAAGGTCTGCTTCATCTGAAAACAGATTCCTTGGAGCTTCACGAATATACCCTGAATGAAGTGCTTATACCTTCACACAGAGAGGTGCTTTACCATACGTCGGATCTCTATCACTCCGATTTTGCGGAAGATGTGATAGGCATACAAACCTTTTACGAATCCATGTATTTGAAAGAGGGTAAGCCGATAACCTATATAAAATTCCGTCTGTAAGCAATAAGGACATAAAAAACACGTTCAAATAAAGAGATTGGTCGAATGGCGTTTCAATCTTTTCTTTCGCCGATTCATTTCAGCGAAACGCCGAAAGAACAAAACGAAACGCCGAAAGAAAATCGCCTGATAGGAATAATTAGAAATCAATACTTTAACGAAGATGAAAAAAACAATTTCCTCACTTATGCTTGTGCTGTTCGCCATCGGTGCTTTTGCACAAGGAAACGAGGCAGAGAACACTAACAAATGGATTGACACCTATTCGTCTCTCAATGCGGCGAAAGACTGGAACGGCATGCTTGCAAAAATTCCGGAATGCAGGGCAGAAGTGCCGAATTGGGAGTTTGCGGATTATTATGAAGGAATAGCGAACTTCAATTTGAAGAATTACCAAAAGGCAGTCGAAGCATTGTCCGCTTTTATTCAAAAGAACAGCGAGACACCTGCCGCTTACCTTTGTCGTGCCAATGCATACTTGGAAATGAACGAGGCTGATTTTGCCGTGAAGGACTACGACATGTATTTGAAATCCAACCCGAATGATGTTTCTGTCATGTTGAGCAAAGCACAGGCAAGAATGATAAACAAGGACTATGCGAATTACATAGCGGATCTTACAGCCGTATTGGCGATAGATGCTAAGAATATAGACGCTTTATCGAACAGAGCAGCCGTCTATGCCATTCAAAAGGATTGGAACGCCGTGATAACTGACTTGACTTCCGCAATAGCATTGCAGGAAAAGCCGGAGTTCTATTATGACAGGGGTTTCGCCCGGTATTCCTTGAAAACACCGGAAAGTTTGGCAGCGGCAATCGAAGATTTCACCAAAGCGGAGCAACTCGGCATGCAGACGGAAAAGCTATATCAATCGAGAGCGATATGTAACAAGATGTTGAAGAAATTTGCCGAAGAAGCTGCAGACTATAACAAGCTCATAGAGTTGAATTCCAACAGCACGGATTACTATTACAACAGAGGAGTGGCATTGTTCAAAAGCAACAAATTCAAAGAAGCCTTGGCGGATTTCGATAAGACCATAGAACTAAATCCTAAACATATAAACGCCTACAAATACAGAGCAAACACCAAAGGCAAACTCGGAGACAAAGCCGGACAAGCCGCAGATGTAGCAAAGGTTAAGGAATTGACAGGAAGTAAATAAGAAGAAACATAGGGATTTTCGGTGATAACACCGTTCGTGCGAAATTGTGTAAACATGCTTGTGCGGACGGTGTTTTCTTTTTGGCAAACGGGTGAAAGGCAATCAGAGACCTTTACGGCGAACTCCAAAAACACAAAAAGGAAAGAAGTCTTTCAGATGTTGGTTTTTTGGCTTTTGAATTGGGCTATGTGGCAAAATCTTCATACCTTTGCAGACTGATTAGACCGAAGAAATAAACACTCAACGATAATGGAAAATAATAAGTTGTTTTCAGAATTTCCCGAAGTAAGCACGAAGGAATGGGAAGAAGTAATAGCAAAAGACCTCAAAGGAGCCGACTATGAGAAAAAGTTGGTTTGGAAAACTTTGGAGGGTTTCAATGTACGACCATATTATAGAGCGGAAGACTTGGCCACATTGGAATATTTGAACGGTAATCCCGGACAATCTCCTTTTGTAAGAGGATATAAGAAAATCACCAACGCATGGGATATACGTCAAGACGTAATGGAATGCGATATTGCAACGGCAAATGCCATTGCATTGGCAGGTTTGAAACGTGGAGTAACCTCTCTCGGCTTGGTGGCGAAGAGACATTGCCGTTTACGGTGGCGAAGAAAGTGAAAACCGCCGCAGACATGAAAGCCTTGTTGAAAGGAATTGACCTTTCCGCAGTAAAGATAAACTTCATCAAGTCCGAAGACTATGTTCAAACGATAAAGCTTTTCATCGACGAAGTGAAGTCTCAAAACGTCGATGGCAAAAAAGTGCAAGGTTCGATTAACTTCGACCCTTATACATGCGCCCTTAAAACCGGTGAATTTTGCGGAGGCGGATTGGAAAAACGTTATGACGAATTTGTAGAGATAATGAATTTGGTCAGAGAGAACATTCCTGCGTTCGATGTTGTAACCGTAAACGGCAATGTCTTCAACAATGCAGGTGCAGCCATCGTTCAAGAATTGGCATACACCCTTTCGGCAGCAAACGAATACATGTACAACCTTACGCAAAGGGGAATAGCTCCTCACTCCGTGGGATACAGAATGGTATTCTCGTTTGCCGTAGGAAGCAACTACTTCATGGAAATTGCAAAATTGAGAGCTGCAAGATTGTTGTGGACAAAGATTGTGGAGCAATACAATCCTAAATGCCTTACTGCTTACGAATTGCACATTCATACGGAGAACTCGTTTTACAACAAGACGATTTACGACCCATACGTAAACATGTTGAGAACCACGACCGAGACGATGAGTGCAGCAATAGCCGGAGCGGACTCCATTTCCGTATATCCGTTCGACGTTGCCTTGAAGAAAGCGGACGAATTCTCCACAAGAATAGCCACGAACCAACAAATATTGTTGAAAGAGGAGTCTTACATGGACAAAGTCGTCGACCCTGCGGCAGGTTCCTATTATATAGAAAATCTAACCAATGCTTTGGCTGAAAAAGCATGGGAGATATTCAAGGAAATAGAAGCAAAGGGCGGATTTGTAGAAGCAATCAAGGCAGGAATCATACAAGACGCGATAGCAGAAACCGCAGCGAAGAGAGCAAAAGACGTTGCCACTCGCAAAACAACCATATTGGGAACGAACCAATACCCTAATTTGAACGAGCCTAAGCCGACTGTCGAAAAGAAAGAGTGTTGCGGTTGCAAAACTACGGGTAAGGACATAAAGACATTGCCTTGCAATCGTTTGGCAGAACCATTCGAAGAATTGAGAATGGAGAGTGAAAACGCGGCAAAGACACCGAAGATATTCTTGTTGACGTATGGAAATCTTGCAATGAGAAAAGCAAGAGCCCAATTCTCGACAAACTTCTTCGGAGTGGCAGCATATCAAATTTTGGACAATGCAGGATTTGCCACACCGGAAGAAGGTGCAAAGGCAGCAGTGGAATCCGGAGCCGATGTGGTGGTATTATGCTCTTCCGACGACGAATATCCGGAATTGGTTGCAGGAACATTGCCGACATTGAAGCAACACTTCAAACACATAGTCGTTGCAGGAAACCCTGTCGATAATATGGAAAGTTTCAATGCACAAGGCGTTACGGATTACATCAATGTAAAGACCAATGCTTTGGAAAGCTTGAGAAGATACAATAAAGAATTGTTGTAAATCGAAGGATAAGGATATTTGCAATACCGAAAGCCGCTGTGAAAACAAGATTCGCAGCGGCTTTCTTTTTATCCGATTTATCCTGCAAGGATAGAGCGGAGAAAACAAATGAAAATA
>OCLL01000017.1_pt1 | contig 42850 bp, 33 predicted proteins | sample 1538931 | NCBI WGS metagenome assembly OCLL01 (sample SAMN03418270, study PRJEB22391) | human gut metagenome | biome: human-gut; feature: organic feature; material: feces | host: Homo sapiens | place: Tanzania | collected 2013-01 | reverse complement strand
GGGTACGAATAGGGGCGTCGCTCTGCAAATTATCGAAGAGTTGTGGATATTCCTCAGAAAAACGACAAGTGAAATTAGCCACAGGGCACCATTGACTTCCCCCACTATTTGCCCCCAGATAAGCCACAACATTAAATCTGCTCATTGCCTTAAAGGTTGACAGACTACTAGAACCAGGTCGTAAAGTCGTTCCTGTAGAAATATTTGTCCAATTGGCATTATTTAATTTATAGGGACTGATTCGTACAAATCTAGGTTGACTTTCTGCATCTATATCACAATAAAAAGAACAAGTCTCATCATATACCCTCCATTTTACAGCATTCGCCCTAATAAGCGTACTTGTAAAATCACCCTCTTCCATCTTATTTGCCATTTGGTTAGCGGCAGGATAACAAATGTGCTTTTTACTATAAGCATCCGCTGTAAGCGGATAGAAATAATAGCGATTTACATTGTTATAGTTCAGACGCAGGGTGGCTTCACTTTTGCCGGAAGATGTACTATTGATACCTATCGTTATGTCCTGATTATCCTCAAAAGTACGTGTACCGGTACCGGAATCAACTGCAGCCTTTTTCAGTTGGTCGGCTATCCATGTTGCCTTACGGATCACAAACTTATAGCGGATAGAGAGAGTAGGCTCATGACGGAAATCAGTACCATACCCCACCGTGATACCATCATGGTATCTACTCACTTCGCAGGCTATGGTATCTGCCTCCCAAGAATCATAAGCCGATCCAGATGGAGCAGAATAAGTTACACCAACCGTATTCTGAGCAGGATTCACCTGAAGGCAAACTGCATATAATCCTTTACCATTATCAAAACTATAGAGCCTATAACCCACCTTGGTTAAACGTGAAGACGCAGCATCTGTAGTCCAATCAAACCAACGATAATAACCTCTCGGTTCCAAATTAGAACCTCCATTCGTATAATTTTCGATAGGGAGCGTAAGCACCAGGTCTTTCTGTCCCTTGGTTACATAATAACAATAAGTCAGTTCATGACACTTCTGCGTACCATTCCAGTTGTAGTCGCCAGCCTTGTTGGCAATTCCTTCATAATGGGTCAGCTTGTCACCAGCCCACATAACTGTTGGCAGCAATCCGAAGATTACTGCCAGACAGATGCGATATATGTAAAACTTAAATGCCTTCATAGCCAAAAGTCTTTGTGTTTAATACTATTTTTTCTGTATTCTTTCCTGCCCGGGTCAGATAAACTTGCTTCATCGTAAAGCGAACCTTACGGGAGATGATAGGATACAAGCCTAAGCCATTCTGCTCCTTCACCTTGATCTTCATTGTGTAAATGGCAGAACCCGTGCGGTTGCCCATTTCTCCTTCCAGGCGGTAAGCAGATGGAACCCATGCGGGCGAGCTATCGAAGATGCTTACTCCATCTGCTCCCTGCGGATTCTGCTCTTGCAGCGTCCAGCCATCAGAACCTGTTGCATCCGTTCCCATCTGCCATTCACTCACAGACAGGGTCTGAGAACCAGTACGGCTCAACTTGATGACCTCTGGCTTGATATGAAACTCGCCATAATAGCCGAAGTCGAGCGAAAGGTTTTCGCCATCATCCGTTACCTCCGGCAACACCCCGATTGGCGAGAATGCCTCCACCTTCCATCTAATCTGATAATCCTCCAGCTTGATAGGGATTTTCAGATAATCATTGCGCCGGATTTCATTCCATGATAGCATGGCATAACGATGGTTACTGGTAGCGCCCGTAGCCGCATCTACCGTGGAAAGCGAAAGAACAAAGTATCGGTTACCACCATCTTCGTCCTTATCTACCATACTCTCGTTCATATAGAAACAAGCCTTTTGCGTAGCTCTAGCCCCAATGGTTATACCATTGTTTTCGGCAGCCGTCAGCGTGATGGTTCCTTTTGCCGCACCATCAGCTAAATTTACACCCTTCAATTCATTTGCCGAATCCACATTTGGCAAAAGCTTGATATTCTGATTACCATTCTTGGTAACATCCGAAAGGGTGATGGTCTTCAGATTGATGGCATGATCCGTGGCATTGGTAATGGCGAGCTGCACCTTAGCTACCATACGGATGACCTCCAGATTGATGACTTGCTGGTTATCAGTTATATTCACCACCTGCTTATTACTCATCGGATAACCGTTCGGAAAGTCAGGTGTCATCAACTGATGGAAGAGTTGACTGTTGCCATTCATCTGATAAGTCTGTTCATCAAAACCAGCAGGCAGCGGTTGACCTTCAGGCGTGCCGGCATCAAGTCCAATCTCTTCTGGCTTGATATTGGCAAAAGAATAGAAGGTTGTCTCGCCCTTATTCAGCTCCTTCACAAACACCTGGTCTTTCTCCACCTCCGTAACACCCAGAGATTTCAAATCGGAAGTGATAATCCTCTCTATCTTTCCATTCTGTACCACCACCACAAACCAGCTCTTCATCATTTCTCCAGGCAAAGCTTCAGTATCCGTCTCCCAAGCCGCCCTGGTCAGAGAAGACCGGGAAGACTGCGAAGTCTGGGAAGATAAGGCAGATAGCTGCAGCGTCACCCCTACCCGATTCTCAGCATCAACCTGACCGGGATAGGAAGTTGCTTCATCGCCAGCAGAACAAGCTGCCAGCAAGCATACTGCCCAAATACATATATAATAGTATATCTTCTTTGCCATGTCTATATTATGAACCGCCCATAGGCTATTCCTATTTATATTTTCTCGTTTATAATTCACATTTACATCACAATATCTTCGTGCTCTAGAACATTCCACTTCCTGACCGTCAGTTTCACGAGATTCTGACCATTAGTGCCTCTATATACCTCAAAGGTATAATAATGGTCGCGCACGATATCATTGACGGTTGTTCCTTCCCCTCCTTTGTCTGTATAATCGATGAAGCGCAGGGTGTATTCCTTTTCTTTTCCGGAATCATCTAAATAAACGTTTCCATTTCTTTCAAGCTTCAACTTGATAACACATTTATCCGCATCATTTCTGCCCGTATTCTTATATTCGGGCAGATAGATAGGAACATTATCTGTCATCGTGATGGGCTCTGTTTTCTTAGACTCATAGAAATGCTCAAACTCCTCGTGAGTAAGCGATGCGGTCTGTTCGCATTCAGCATACTTACTGGGCATACAATAGCCCTCATTATTATAGTTGATGAGTTTCATACTATATATGCTCCATCCATTATTCTTCATTTCATCACTCAGATTCACCTTCACCTTGGCTACCGCCCTCAACAGGTCGATATCCGAGAAATCCTGACGCTTGCCGGCAGTAAGCGTGAAAGAAACTTTCTTGACACCCCACATCGGCAGATACTTAGGATTGGCTTCGTAACCAAACGACTTCTGGGCAATAGCCTCATCGTTGTAGCCTTTCTGCAAATCTTCCTCACTCATATCGAAATTAGCATAAACCACCATTTTTCCTTCGAAGTGATTACCCACAAGCACCTTGTTGCTCACAGGCAAAGATCCGGTCAACCGGTAGATATTACCGCCCAAATGAACAAGCACCATGTTTTGCAGGATTCCTGCCATTTGCTGGTTTGTCTGATAGAAAACAACATGGAATCTGCTTAAGCCGATACTGTTTTCCATCTCTGTACCCGGCTCATCCGTCTCGTCGCCGCCACTTCTTGAAGCAAGCTGCTTACCCCCAGGCTGCCCTATTCTTGTATAGTTATCGGTATCCGTACCTTTCAGGCAAAGGGTAAGCGTGATATGGGCTTCGGCATTCTCTGATTCAGTATCTCCCTGGTCGCATGAGACCAAAGCAATACAGCCAAGCCAAGCCATAGCAGTAGCCAAGAGGAACTTGAGCAGTCCCTCTGCATATCTTATTCCTTTCATCTCATACATCATAATTAAATACGATAATTACTTCTTACATATCGGCCTTGCTCAGAACCACTCTCCATGAGTTGATGATGACAGAGGCTGACTGCCACTTGTGGTTTTCGTCGATGAAGAACACAAGGTCGTAGGAATCCTGTCGATCCAGATATTCCTGATCGCTCATACTCTTGTTATAATTGCCTTTCACCATCAGGGCATAATCTATCAATGGTATATTGATGATGCTTGCTCCTGTTGACTTGTTCCATACACGCAGACGCATATCATGACCTTTCACCAATCGGTTGGTTGTCAACTCGGCGATGGCACATGCCACAGAAGTCTGCTCGCTGGTTCCAGAACTGACACCAGCAGTACCGGAGTAAGCAGACCAGGCGTTATAGGTAAGCATTTCATCCTCCATCAGACTGTTGTCGTAATCCATCTTACCATTGTTATCGGTAATCTGAAAGATGAAGTCATCGGCACTGAGATTTACGCCCGACAGGTTTTGCAACACCACCTTGACCTGATTGGTATTCTTGGTAAGCGAAACCTTGACAGTTCTTGTACCACCTTTCTTTATCTCGGTAAGATCGGCTTTTGCCAACTGTCCATGGAAGAGAGGAGTTAGATCGTGGTCGATGATGCCCTTATCGGCACGGTTCACCGTAGCTTTGAGCACATCACAGGCTGAAGAGCCTATGCTTGCCTGCCCAAAAGTATAGGAGTCAGCATAACGCTCTTCGCCCTGTGCCCAAACGAGAAGATCATAGACACCAGGAGTCAGGTCATCGATATTCATACCCTCTTCGGCGATAATCTTCTCGGCAGCCTCGGTCTTGGTATAAGCCAGTTTTCCCTGCTGGTCGAAGGCATAAAGCGTGACGTTCTTTACCTCATGAGGGAAAGCATCGGCAAACTTCATGTTCATATCGTAGATGAACTGCACCTTCAGATGAGTCTTCAGCAGTTCCTCACATCCCTCATAGCTATCGTGCCAATAATCACAGGATGCGAGCAGCAAGCCGAGGATGGTGCAGCAAGAGAGCATCATCAGCCTTCCCTTCTCTTTGATATCACTTATAATCTTCTTCATTATATTGAATATGAATAATTTACTTTGTTTGATCCAAATCTACCTTAGATGATACTACGCGCCAAGAGAGGACCTTGATACTTGCTGCAAGATAAGTATTTTCATCGCTTGGTATCATTGGGTCGATTTCCTCGGCTGGATCATAGACAGGAGTACCAAAACCCTTGATGTTCTGAATGGTTACCTGATAAGAATGGTTGCGCACGATACCATACTCTCCCAACTTACCAGCGTCACCGAGATGCTTGATAGGGGTATAATAATAGGTAGCACCATCAGCAGTACGAACCTGAGCGTCCTCCTTTGCAAGGGCTGCATTGACATCGTCTTTAGATACTATTGTCCATGCTTCGCCATTCTTGACATAAAGATCACCTACGGTGCTAGCCAGTGTTGCCACTACCTCATAATTCTTCACTTCAGAAGAACCAGGAACTGTCTTGAATGCAATATCAGAAGCCTCTAGGGATTTGTAGATGGTAGCACCTGATGCATCTGATGCCTTTTTAAAATATTGAGTAAAGCTACCTGCAATCTGCTTTTTAACAGCATCCTCACCAAGATAGGTCAAACCTCTATACTGACATACTTGCGCAGATTTATAGTTACCATCACCATCCTTATAGACCAGTTTGGCTGCAACAATCAGTTTTGCCAAAGTATTCAAACTAGTTTTAGGATTTGTAATTACCTCATTTGGCGTATTTGGCAATGTATAGACAGGTGTTGTAGAGAAATCGTCAGATAAAGACTGCGTAATATCCTCAAACTTAGGATTAACAGGATGATTAGCTCCTCCCTGAGCACCCTGAGTGAAAGGTACAGACTTAGACCAGAAACAACGATGATAATCAGAAGTTGTCCAAGGAGAGATACCTAACTCTCCTGCATACCATGAAGTATTGATCTGCTTACAAACCTCAGCCTTACCATTAGCATCAGCCACCTGCCATCCCTGAACTACAGCATATACAGGATATGTTTTTGTTGTTGGAGTTGCATTGGTATTCTCTGCATAAGTGGTAACGTCGATACTACCTACCTCAATTTGGTACTTACCCTCAGTATTTTTAGTCCATGCTGGCGCGCTTTCCCCATCTCGTTGATAAGTTGCATCAATCTTCGCATTCACCTTAGCATTAACTCGCTCTACATAGATATCTACAGGTTTTTTCAAAGCCGCATCAGATGAAGCAAAAACGTTGTTTGCTACAGGTGTAGAGCAAACGTCCTGTCCCGCACTTTCGTACACAGAATTAGACATGACAAAGCCATTTGTTGTATCATAAAACTTCGTACCTGTTGCTGATGTTCGGAGTTCTGAAAGAGTCATAGTACCACTATGCAGTGTTGTATTATCCAACACTTCAGGATTGATCACTGCGATGACTGAAGCTGGGACAGCTTTCGTCTCACCATTTAAAACAAGCACTGCCTTGGTCTTAGTTTCTGTAGTATGATCATGATCAGCGCCATCCGTTTCAACAGTTTGATCCAAAAAGTTAACAGACTGCTGATTGGCCTCATTATTAACCAACAGATATGGAGTACCATCACCATTAAAGAAATAGAAACGCACCTTACTGATCTTACTCTCAGCACCAGTTCCATCCTCATAAGTACCACCATTCTGGTCATAAGCACGAGATGCAGGAGCAGAACCCACATTCTCGATATTCACAGCAAGATAAGAAGTTGCCCCCTTACCATTCTGAGCATCACCGCCAGCTACATCTTCGCTAGAGCAGGATGCAACCGTCAGCATCAGTGCTGAAGCCAGCACTGATGAAAGCATCGTAAATTTCTTCATAATTCTATAGTTTTAATTTTACTTATAATTATCTTTATCTATCATATATCTATATTGATTTCTTAATCGTAATAATCGCTTATCTTTTACATCTATTTTTACTTATAATTACTTTTTCGTTCTATTGCATCATCATCATTTCATACGCCTTTCTTGCGGCATCAGCTTCCTTTGAGTTGCCGGCTCTATCCAAATATGGCTTGGCGGCATCGGCATCGCCATTATTCAGACGGATAATGGCAGCATTCAGGTTGGCTGTTTCATCCGTTGGATACATGCGGACAGCCAATTCCATCACCTCATTGAAGTCCTTGGAACCTACCTCGTAGGTCTGGGCTACCATATACAGCTCATTGAGCGACAACAACTGAGGTTTGGTCTTCATGATTTCCCTTGCCTCTTCCACATCAAATGGCTTAACCTTATAAGTAATGTGGTAGTCGCTATGGCGAAGAGCCGGATAGCAGTTGGTGAACAAATTGAGATACTGTGCAGGATATTGCTTCTTCAGCTCCGCATCACGGGCATCTGGATCCTGCTTCGTATTCTGGGCTATCGCCAGAAGCTGCTCCTTCTTCTCCAAGTTGCTCTCCTTGATATATTCACACAATCCCACCCAGTCCTCGGCTGTAGAGGATACCGTAAAGATGCTGTCAGGCAAATCCACCATCTTGCGAACATACTCCGTCAGGGTGATGGCACGATTCTTTGCCAGATACTCATTATGCTTATACGAACCTTCAGGCGAAGCAAAACCATGGATGTTGATGCCCATCACCTGCAGGTTCTTATCCGCCTTCAATGCCTTGACGGTAGTGATGATGCTATCCAACTGTTCTGGATTCCGGCGATAGTCGGCACGCAGTTCAATCCTGTTGACCGGGAAGTCGATATAGGCACGCTTATCCAGATGACGAATCTTTGGAGCCTCGGCAACGACAGCCTGCAACTGGAGAACCGGCTTCAGTACATTCTGCTTAGGCTGCTGAATGGTCTCGATAATCCGAGGAGCATCTGTTGAACGTTTTTCATCTGCCCTACCCGGAATTAAGTAAATGAGGGAAAGAGCCACCTTGGTGGGTCCCACATAATTCTTATGGGCAGATTTGAGCTTTTCACCACAAGTACCACATTCAAACTTATCATATTTGGTATGGATATACCCAAGACCTATCGAAGCCTCGAGATTCCAGTGCCTGGAAAGAATCCATTGCTTACCAGCTGTGATACCGCCTCCGGCATACCAACCTTCATAGCGGTGATCGCGCAGTCCTTTCAACAATCCGAAAGGAAACTTCACGCCTCCCACATTATACTGACCACCTAAAGCATGGACACCCAGGAACCAACCCTCAAAATTCTGATTGAACCAGTAGCGATATTCCGGCATTACCATCCAGTGTCGGAGACTCGAATGGTCACCGCCACTTTGCTTCCACGGATTTAGACCGAAGAAAACCTGAGCAGTATGCTTCTTTCCAGCAGCCATCTCCAATCCCAAGTTGGGAGTGGTGGTAGCCCAATAAAGCAAGTTGGTCTTGAAGCCAAACTGCCTAGTCTGCCTCAACTGCCTAGTCTGCCCAAACTGCTGAACCTGCTGTTGCTGCTCAGCCGAATGGGCAGTAAGGGGCGGGAAACAACAATTCATCATCAATATAGCTACTAATACAATTCTCTCAAATAACATAATATGATTATCTTAATTATTATCTATACTATTACATCTTTTAAAACGCGTACAAAGATAGAATAAAAGGGCAAAACAGACTTTAAAAAATAGAAAATCAGGGTTTTTCATTTTAGACAAAAAGAAAAAAATCGTGTCCATTAGATGTTAAAACATAAAAAGATTGAACACATTAGGGGGGGTAATACGTCTTAAACCACCTAAATATCAGTTTATTGCAAATTTAGGACAAGAAAATTTCATTTTTAGGAAAATGTTTTGTAACTTTGCAGACGAAAAGTTGTAATCAACTATTAGAAAACAAGTTTTCAATGCTACAGCCAGCAGACTCCTTGTAAATAAAAAAGTAGAATCAAGTAAAAGAAGATAAACTATGATTAGTTTCTTAGAGCGCAATTTTACATATTTAGTTACGATGACTAGTATCATTTATTGCATCCTAGGTCTCGTACTATTTTTCTTCAAGTCACCCACGACAGAAGTCTATGCTCCCTACCGGAAATCCAAGTGGATGTTAGCCGCCGGTATGTGGATGATAAGCATAAACATCTGGATCTGGCTTGCAACCTTTACCGGTCTGTGGACCCGCGAAAACGCGTGGGTAGCCAGTTTCGATACCATCCTGTTCTATCTCATAGGCATCTGCTATACCTTTTCGTTTGGCAATCTGACCGACTATACCTATATCTCCAAACAACGTTGCAAGATAACAGCTATCAAGTTTGGAGCTACAGCATTTATTGCCCTCATTGCCATGGTCGAGACCCTTGAAGAGTATAGACAATTCCTACTCATCATTGCCTTGCTGGGTATCATAGAACTATGCGCTCAACATATCATTTCCTTTCATAGGACCTATCTTCAGCGCAATGAATTGCTGGAGAATTATTTTTCTTCCGACAAGAAAAGCCAGGTCAGATGGCTCTACATCAGCCATTGGTTATTCTATATTCTGCTTGCCTTCGGCGTCTTTTCCATCACCTCAGGAGCAGTCTTCAACTGGCTTTTGCAGTTCTATGTCGTTGCCGTGAATGTATATATCACCGTTAACTTCATCAACTTTGACAAGGAATACGCAACCCTGCGCCTGGCAACAACCGAAGAAATGATTGCCGTCATGGACAAAACACAATCCAACAACTTGAACCATAAGGAAAGGAAAAAGAAAGAAGAGGATGAAGAAGCTGAAAGAGAAGAAGTTACTGCAACCAGCAGAACAAAAAAGACATATAAGGAAGACTTCAGGAATATTCTGCGCCCAAGAATAGCAGCATGGGTGAAAGCCAAGGCTTATACGCACGAGCAATTCACCCTGGAAGAACTTGCCTCCAGACTATATACCAACAAGACCTATCTATCCACATTCATCAAGGAGGAATATGATATGAACTTCAGCAGCTGGGTAGCAAGCCTGCGCATAGACGAGGCTAAGAGAATCATGCTGAAAGAGCCTGAGAAGAGACTCCAGGAAGTAGCGTTCGAATGCGGATTCTCTTCGCTTGCCTATTTTTCCAGCGTATTTTCTAAATCAGAAGGAATCTCTCCTTCTGCCTGGCAAAGAGAATTCTCCCGAAAAACAGATGGAGAACAATGATAAATCAAGGCAAACTGGCGATTGAATACACTACGTGAACGATAGCCCGAAACCTCTGCTATCTGCGAAATAGTCTGCTTATTCTCCGGATCAACCAATAACTGCACCGCATGAGCTATGCGAAAATGATTGATATACTGCAATAAGGTAAGGTCACCAGTAGTATATTTCCTAATGCAGTTTGCCAAGGTTGTACGGTTGGTACATAGTGCTTTTGCCAGATCATCTATGCGCAGATCCGGATTGGTAAAAGGAGCGTACTCCTTCATATACAGGGTGGTCTTAACAAACAGCTCCTGCTCAGCATCCAAGACATGGAGAACCTGGTCGGCAGCAGTTTTCTGTACTTCATCAAAAGACCGTTTTCTGAAAGAAGCTCCATCCGCGGGAGAAGAAGCCAGGAGATCCTGCAACTGGCGACGCATGGAATTGATGATGCAAGCTTGCCTCCTCACGGTGGAGCGCAAACTCGCAACATAGAATCCCATAAGAGCAATCAAAGCTATTGATACGATTGCCCATGAAAGTATATGATAACTGCTGAACAATTGCATAAATCTCTTTTTAATCTAATATCTCCTTCAGAGGAGTCATCACGAAGTCGCGCTCTTCCATCAGAGGATGAGGAATCTTGAAATCGGGCTCATCGATGACCAGATCATCTATCATCAGAATGTCGATATCGATGATGCGGTCGTGATATTCTCCATTTACAGACTTCAGGGTTCTGCCCATCTCCTGCTCTATCCGCTGGGTAGCCTCCAACACCTGACGGGGAGCCATGGCGGTGAGTACCAGCACGCAGGAATTGATGAAGTCATTGGGAGAAGAATAGCCCCAAGGCTTGGTTTCGTAAAGAGCAGACTGGCGCTCTACCACGCCAATCTGCTCTCCTATTTTATCAATAGCCTCACGAATGTTACGCTTCCGGTTGCCCAGATTCGTTCCAAGGCTTAAATATACTTTATACATACTTATTCACACTTTTATAAAAACTGTGGATAACTCAGCTTATCTACTGAATATCAAATACTTTTATATGTACAAAAACTGTTTATTCCACCATTTAGTCTGGAAGTATCAACAGTGAGTCACCGTAGCAACCAAACATATAGCCATTCTTCACAGCCTTCTTGTATGCCTCATATACCAGGTCGTAACCACCAAAGGCAGCAGTACACATCATCAAGGTTGACTCTGGATGATAGAAGTTGGCTACAGCACAGTCAGCCAATCCGAAATCGTATGGAGGGAAGATGAACTTATTGGTCCATCCATCAAACTCCTTCATCATTCCGTCTGTACCTACGGCAGTTTCAGTAGCCTTCATCACGCTGGTACCGATGGCGCATACGCGATGACCTTCCTGCTTGGTCTTATTCACCAGTTCGCAAGCCTCCTTAGAGATAATCATCTGCTCGGAATCCATCTTGTGCTTGGTCAGGTCTTCTACCTCAATCTCGTGGAAGTTGCCCAAACCGCAATGCAGGGTGATGTAAGCCTCGTTGATGCCGTTGATTTCCAAGCGCTTCATCAACTCACGAGAGAAATGAAGACCTGTAGCAGGAGCTGTTACGGCACCCTCCTTCTCTGCGAATACACACTGGAAGTCGTCCATATCATCCTCTGTAGCGTGGTGATCCTCACGGGCATCAATGATATAGCGAGGAAGCGGAGCCTCACCCAATGCAAAGAGCGAACGCTTGAAGACATCGTGATTGCCATCCTCATCATAGAGGAAACGGAGGGTACGTCCACGGCTTGTGGTATTATCGATTACCTCGGCAACCATCTCGTTGACATCATCAAAGAACAGCTTGTTGCCGATACGGATCTTGCGTGCAGGCTCTACCAGTACATCCCAAAGACGCATCTCGGCATTCAGCTCACGGAGCAGGAATACCTCGATCTTGGCATCGGTCTTCTCCTTGGTACCATAAAGACGCGCTGGGAATACCTTGGTATCATTGAAGATGAAGGTATCACCCTCTTCGAAATAGTTGACGATATCCTTGAACTGCAGGAATACTGGATTGCCTTCAGCATCCACCATATCCTTGCCATTCTCGTCCTTCTTGTACATCTCGATGGTTTCAGACTTCTTGTGGAGCACCATCAGTCGAGACTCGTCACGACGGGTAATCTCGAATGTACGTTCACCACTAGCAGTCTTGACCACACGCTTAGTCTTATGTGGATAAAGTGCCACCTGAGCAGCTGGCAACTTAAAGTTGAATTGTGATAGTTTCATGTGATATTATATCTCCTTTCTTAAGATGATTTACTATTCATGTCATTTCTCGAAATTTGAGCCTAGTTATTGGCAAGGCAGTCTTCTATCTCCTGTGCATCGAGCCATTCCTGGAAATGGTCAAAGTCGATGCAGTTCTCTACCGAGAAGCTTCCAGCCTTGGTACGGCGGAGGGCTGTCAGGAAGGCACCACTATCCAGGGCACGACCGATGTCGCGTGCCAGCGATCGGATATAAGTACCCTTACCACAGACCACACGGATGCTTGCCGTCTTCTCCTCATCGTTGTAATCGGTGAGTTCGATCTCATCCACACGCACGGTCTTAGGCTTCAGCTGCACCTCCTCGCCTGCTCTGCGCAGGGCATAAGAACGGTCGCCATTCACCTTCACGGCACTATAGGTAGGTGGAACCTGCTGAATCTCACCGACAAACAGCTTCAACACCTCCTCTACCAGCTCACGGGTGATGTGCTTGGTAGGGAAAGTATGGTTTACACTGTGCTCCTTGTCGTAGCTTGCCGTGGTAGCACCCAACTGAAGAGTAGCCGTATATTCCTTGGTATGTGTCTGCAATTGCTCAATCTGCTTGGTACATTTACCCGTGCAGAGCACCAACACACCCGTAGCAAGGGGATCGAGCGTACCGGCATGTCCTATCTTCACCTTGAAGCCGAGTTTCTTGCTGAGCAGATAGCGTACGTGCGCCAATGCTCCAAAGCTCGACATGCGATAAGGCTTGTCGATGGCGATAATTTCTCCTTTTCTAAAATCCATATATTATATTAATGAACAGATGATGGTAACGGCACCTGCAATGGCACAATAGATACCGAAATATACCAACTTACCCTTCTTCACGATATTGATCATCCACTTGCAAGCCAAGCAACCTGATACGAATGCTGCCACGAAGCCCACAATCATAGGGAATGCATCGATGCCGCCAAGAGCCTCTTCGCCCTTCAGACCCTTCAAGAGGTCGAGCAATGCCTCACCCAGGATTGGAGGAATCACCATAAGGAATGAGAACTGAGCCATCTTCTCCTTCTTGTCGCCCAGCAAAAGACCGGTAGCGATGGTAGTACCAGAACGTGAAAGACCTGGCAATACAGCAAGTGCCTGACCGAGACCGATGATGAATGCATGCAGAGGAGAAATGTTCTCCTTCTGGCGTGGCTTGGCAAAGTAAGAGAAGGTAAGAAGACATGCTGTTACGAGAAGCATGATGCCCACGATGAGCAAGCCGGAACCGAACACCTCCTCTACCTGGTCCTTGAAGAACAGACCTACTACTCCTACAGGAATCATAGAGATTACGATATTGAGGGCATACTTTGTTTCCTCATTCATCTGGAACTTGAAGAGACCCTTCAGAATCCAGTCGATTTCCTTCCAAAGAATTACCAATGTACTCAGCACGGTAGCTACATGCACCATGATGGTAAAAGTCAAGTTATCCTCACCATTGATGCCAAACAGATGGGCACCGATAGCCAAGTGACCACTACTACTTACTGGCAAATACTCTGTGAGACCCTGGATGAGTCCCAACACTAAAGCTTCAAACCAATTCATTGATTACTGATTTATTTTTTTATACCTTAATTATATATAGGGAGCTGAAAAGCCAACTCCCTTGTTTATTTACTTTATCTTCTTGCTTTATTCGTCCTTTGGCTTGCGTATTACCGCATAGATGATCGAGAGGAAACCAATCAGGGTAACGGTTGGTGCCACTACAATACGGCGAGTACTGAAAATATCAGCATCGAAAGAGTGCTCGTTAGAGCCTGCGCCGCTCATCAGGAGGAAACCGATGATGACAATCGCCATTCCAATTGCCAACAAGATGAAGTTCATCTTGTCAAATGCTAAATTCTTCTTATCCATTATATTTAATGTTAAATGTTGAATGTTAAATGTTGAATGTTGAGTGTTTCTTCACTCTTCATTTATATTTTATACAGGTCTCCCGCCTTCATCTTGAGGAACTTGTTCACCGAGATGCTGGCACAGAGAGCCGTGATGATGATACCGAAGAGGAAGACCGAACCGCCCGTGATGGCAAGCTCCTGCCAGCCGAGCACATTGACCAGTTCCGGCTCGTGAAGCGACCAGGCATAGAGGCATCCACCGAGGAAACCATCGGCAAGCAAAGCCGCAATCACACCTACCAATACAGCCCTCTTGATGAAAGGCTTGCGGATGAAGCCCCAAGATGCACCCACCAGCTTCATGGTATGGATGGAGAATCGGCGGGCATAGATGCCCAGTCTCACTGTATTGTTGATAAGCGAGAACGAGATGAAGGTAAGCAGGGCGGCTACGATAAGGAGACCGATACTTATCTTGGTGAGCGAATTGTTCACCTGCTCAATCAGGTCGTGCTGATAACTTACTTCCGTCACTCGCGAGTAGCCTTTCAGCTCCTTGGCAATCCACTTCAGGGAATCATTGTTGGCATAATCCGCCTGTGTCGTGATTTCGATAGATGGCTGGAAAGGATTCACACCGGCAAATTCGCTAGGATTGGTACCCAGATCACGGGTAGCCTCCTTCAAAGCCTGCTCCTTGGTGATATAGGTCAGACCTTTCACGTAAGGACGAGCCTTCAGGCGCTTACACATCTGCAAGCCCTCAGGATTGGTAACATCCTGCTCGAGCATCACCTGTACCACCAGGTTCTCCTTGACATAGGAAGAGAGGTTTCTTCCCATCAATACGGAAAAGATGACCAATCCCAACAAAACAAGCACCATAGCGGTGCTGATGCATAAAGTAACAACCTGCAATCCACGATGATTACGAGGCTTATATTGTTTCTTTCTCATTTCTAAATCTATTTATTTTCAGACCGGAAGGGCGTAATTACCCAAATTGTTTGCAAAGATACACATAAACGAAGAGATAACAAAATAAAATTGCATTTATTTGCATTTATTCAATTAATTATTAAGGGAAGAGAAATTCGCAGCATAAGGAACTTGATTATATTATTGTTTGTGATTGATGATGGAACAGATTGATTTTACGACTACCCTTAATAGAGATTTTGGATATCATAAGATGAATTTGTTACTACATTTAATAGAATTTGTTGATAAGCCTAATAGAAATCTCCGTTCATAAGTTCTGAACCGCCGTTCAAAGACGTTGAATGTACGTTCAACGTCTTTGAACGTACATTCAACGTCTATGAACGGAGATTTCCATTAAGGCTAGAATCTTTTTCCTTTAAGGGCAAGACCTATTTCTTATAAGGGCAGTAACTACTTCCAATAAGGAAACACCCTATCTACTATACGGAAGAACTGTATCTCCCATATATCAAACATAAAAAGGGCCGACCTCACGGCCAGCCCTTCCAAGATACTGAGTAAAATTCAAATAGGTATGACTTGAATTTTAACTAAACATAATAGTAAACGAAGGAATTAAACCCTTCCAATCAAAACTACATCTTAGTGATGACACCCTTCTCTGAACTCTCCAGGAACTGGATGATGTTCTGAATCTCCGGGCCATCTGGCACCTGATCCTTGATCTGGTTGATGGCATCGAAGAGGGATGTCTGACCATGGAATACCAGTCGGTAGGCATTCGCAATGTGCTTGCGAACCTTCTCGGTAACCTCGGCAGCTTCCATGATGATGGTGTTAGGACCTGCATACTTCACAGGCTTTCCACCGGCAATGATATAAGGAGGAACATCCTTTGAGAAGGTGGTACCTGCCTGAATCATCGCCAGGTCGCCTACTCGGGTCTTGGCATTCTCTACTACAGATGTAGAGTAGATCACACCGTTACCAATCACGCAGTCGCCCGCAATCTTGGTACCATAACCGAATACGCAATTGTTGCCGATAACTGTATCGTGAGAGATATGAGCACCTTCCATCAGGAAGTTGTTGTTGCCCAGAATGGTCTTGCCGCCAGCATGAGTACCACGGTTGATAACCACGTTCTCACGGATGGTATTATTGTCGCCAATCACTACCTCACTCTCCTCACCGGTAAAATGGAAATCCTGTGGGAGGGCAGCGATAACGGCTGCCTGGAACACCTTATTATTATTACCCATACGAGTACCGTTCATGATGCTCACGAAGGGATAGATGGTACAGTTGTCGCCGATGACCACATCGTCCTCGATATAGACGAATGGATATATCTTGCAGTTGTCTCCAATCTTAGCCTTTGGAGAAACCTCTGCCTTTGGACTTATTATACTAGCCATAATAACTTAACATTTAATATTTAACACTAAACATTACTTAGCTCCTCCACCCAATGCATAGTAGAGATTCACTACTGCCTGCATCTTGTAGAAGTCATCAGCTACCTTAGAGAGCTGTACGTTGAGCAGTGAAGACTGTGCCTGGATTACCTCAAGGTAAGAACCGCCAGCCTCTGACATCAACTTACGTGTATCCTCTACGTTCTGCTCGAGTACGGCGATGCGCTTAGCCTCCACCTTACCCTTCTCGTCAGAATAGTTGTAGAGCACGAGGGCATTGCTCACCTCGCTACCAGCCTTCAGTACGGTATTCTGCCAAGTATTGTAAGCCTGTTCATACTGCATCTTAGCCACCTTCAATCCGGCGATGATTCTACCATTCTGGAAGATTGGCTGAACCAATGAACCAACAGCAGAAAGCAACCACTTACCTGGGTTCACGATGCCCATACCACCAGAGTTGGTGAATGCACCTGTACCAGAGATGGTGATAGATGGATAGAACTTGCTGCGGGCAGTCTCTACGCCGTAGAAGCACTGAGCCAGATTCATCTCGGCTGCGTGAACATCGGCACGGTTGTTGAGCAACTGGATGCCTACGCCGGTAGAGAAATTAGAAGGAAGGCTCTGATTCTCCAACTTGCCACGGGCGATAGAGTGTGCCTGGTCGCCGATGAGGAGACTCAAAGAGTTCTCTGTCTCGCGAATCTGGCGCAAGAGGTCGGTCTTCTGAGTCAACACAGCATAGTAGTTGCTCTCGGCAGCCTGAACAGAAGTTCCGCGATAACCAATCTTGGTATCCTTCAACACCTTCATGGTTTCCCAGGTATCCTTGGTCAATCCTTCCATATTGTTAACCAGCTCCACCTGCTTGTCGAGCATCAACAAGGTATAATACATGTTGGCGATGTTGGCGATGAGGTTGGTCTTTACAGATACCTGATAGTCCTGCAACTGGAGCAGAGCCATCTGGGCACTGCGCTTCTGAGAGAGCAGGTTGCCGAAGAGGTCAACCATCCAGCTGGCTGTAACAGGCAAGCTGTAAGTCTTGGTAGCAGCGTTACCATCCCAGGAAGCGATAGTTCCCTGAGGAGAGAAAGACAAAGAAGGCACGAATGCCAACTTGGCACACTTCAGCTGCTCCTCTGCCATCTTCACGTTCAAAGCCGCATTGAGCAGGTTGACATTGTTGTTCAATCCCTTCTCAATGATCGACTGGAGCTGAGGGTCGGTGAAGACGCTGCGCCAAGGGATGTTGGCGAAGGTAGTAGTATCCTTTACAGCCAAAGTATCTGTATCAGAAGCTACATCGCGAACGATACCGCTGGTCTTCACGTCAGGACGCTCATATTTTCCGTAGAGAGTCTTGCAGCTGCTCAGAGAGAGCGCTGCGAGACCCAATATGATGATATTTAAATTCTTTTTCATTGTTTCCTTTGAAGTTACATTGCGTTATTACTTCTTCTCGATACCCTTCTTGTCGTGAGCGGCATTGGCATACTGCTCCAACTCGGCAGCTACCTCCTCGTTCAACTCATCCTCGAACTTCAATGGAGTCAACTTCTCCTGCAACCACTGGAAGACTGCGAAGAGAGCAGGAACCACGAAGATCTGACAGAGAGTACCAATCAACATACCACCTACGGCGGCAGCACCCAGAGTCTGGTTACCATTCTTACCTACACCTGATGCGAACATCAGAGGCAACAGACCGATAACCATCGCCAGAGAGGTCATCAGGATAGGACGGAGACGGGCACCGGCACCCAGGATAGCTGAGTACTTGATAGCCATACCCGTACGACGACGCTCGAGGGCGAACTGTACAATCAGGATGGCGTTCTTAGCCAACAGACCGATCAACATAATCAACGAAATCTGCATATAGATATCGTTAGAGTGACCGAAGATATTGGTGAAGATGAACGCACCAGCCAAACCGAATGGGATAGACAATACCACAGACAATGGCAAGATGTAACTCTCGTACTGGGCACTCAAGATCAGGTAAACGAATACGATACAGAGTGCGAAGATCAAACCTGTAGAGTTGCTTGACTCAGCCTCAGAACGGGTCAGACCAGAGTACTCATAGCCGTAACCCTCTGGCAATGTCTCCTTGGCAACCTCAGCAATCGCCTTCATACCGTCACCGGTAGAGTAACCGCTGTTAGGAGTTACAGAGACATCCATAGAGGTAAACAGGTTGAATCGTGTGATGTTAGCAGGACCATAAACCTTCTTCAAGTTCACGAACTCGCTTACCGGAGACATGGTGCCGTCAGCACAACGTACATAGATCTTGCTCAGATCGTCTGGACGCATACGACTCTCAGGACCAGCCTGAATCATCACACGGTAGAGCTTACCGTAGGCATTGAAGTTAGATGCGTAGAGACCACCAAGGTAACCCTGCATTACAGAGAGTACAGAAGATGGAGAGATACCAGCCTGCTTGGTCTTGGCAACATCCACATCCACCATATACTGAGGATAGTTAGGGTTATACTGAGTCTGAGCGGTCTGGATCTCAGGACGCTTGTTCAACTCAGCCAGGAACTTCTTCACATTGTCATAGAACTTGTTCAAGTCACCACCGGTCTTATCCTGCATAGTCATGGTAATACCATTCTGCATAGAGAAACCGGAAATCATAGGTGGAGCAAAGGCAAGAACCTGTGCATCCTTGATGGTAGCGGTCTGCTTGTAGATCATACCCAATACAGAAGTATATTCCATAGGGTTGACAAACAGAGCCTCGATGCCGCCACCTGTACAAGCCGCCTTGATACGGTGGAAGAATCCACCCGGACGCTCCTCGAATGGCTTCAGCTTCACGATGATGGTACCCTGGTTAGAACCGGCACCACCGATGAAGCTATAACCCATGATTGCATTACGGGTTGCGATGGCTGGGTTGTTAGCCAGCATCTTATCCACCTGCTTTACCACCTCGGCTGTGCGTTCCTGGGAGGTACCAGGAGCAGTAGAGATACAAGCGAACAATGTACCGGTATCCTCATCAGGAACCAGACCCGTCTTGGTAGTACCCATCAGGGCAACCAAGCCTACGATACTGACAGCCACGAGGCTACCAGCGATGATGCCGTGGTTGATAACCCACTTGACACCACCCTTATACTTATTGGTAATCTTATCAAACTGATAGTTGAATCCAGCGTGGAAACGGTCTACGAAAGACATCTTCTTCTCATGACCCTCCTCGTGTGGCTTCAGCAACACTGCACAAAGTGCAGGTGACAGAGTCAACGCATTGATGGCCGAAATAACGATAGATACAGCCATGGTTACACCGAACTCACGGTAGAAGTAACCGGAAGTACCGCCGATGAATGACACAGGAACGAACACGGCAGACATCACCAATGTAATAGAGATGATGGCGCTGGAGATTTCGTTCATCGCATCGATAGATGCAGTAAGAGCACTCTTATAACCCTGGTCGAGCTTGGCGTGAACCGCCTCGACCACCACGATGGCATCATCGACCACAATCGCAATCGCCAGCAGAAGGGCGGACAGCGTAAGCAGGTTGATGGAGAATCCGAAGATCCAGAGGAAGAGGAACGTACCGACCAGAGCCACAGGTACGGCAATCATAGGAATCAGCGTAGAACGGAAGTCCTGCAGGAAGATGTACACTACGATGAACACCAGTACCAGGGTGATAATCAAGGTGAAGATAACCTCCTCGATAGATGCGAACAAGAACTCGGTAACATCCATCAGGATGACATTCTTCAACCCTGGAGGATAACTCTTCTCCAGTTCATTCAAAGCCTTCTTCACGTCGCTGGCAATCTGGGTAGCGTTGGAACCGGCAATCTGCTGAACCATACCCATCACGGCAGGCTGACCATCATTGAGCAGGTTTACGTTATACTGCAAACCACCCAACTCTATCTTGGCAACTTCGCCCAGACGGAGCGTCTGACCGGAAGTATTGCTCTTGATGAGGATGTTCTCATACTCCATTGGAGTCTTCAAACGACCCTTGTAACGCAAGGTATATTCATACTGCATATCTGAGCTTTCACCAAAGCTACCAGGGGCAGCCTCGATGTTCTGCTCTGCCAAAGCCTGGGAAATATCAGAAGGAACCAGTCCGAACTCCTTCATCTTCTCTGGCTTCAACCAGATACGCATAGAGTAACTACGGGTAGAAGGGCTGTTTACATCACCCACACCACTGATACGCTTCAACTGAGGAATCACGTTGATCAGGGCGTAGTTGGTAACAAACTGGTCGTCGTAGCGGCCATCGTCTGTGGTCAGGGCGAACATGATTACGTTGGAACTCTGACGCTTGGTTACGGTGACACCCACCTTGGTAACCTCGGCAGGCAACAGAGACTGCGCCTGAGATACACGGTTCTGTACGTTGACCGCAGCCATATCAGGGTCAGAACCCTGCTTGAAGTAAACGGTGATGCTGGCATAACCAGAGTTAGACGCTGAAGAGGTCATGTAAGTCATGTTCTCCACACCGTTGATACTCTCCTCCAGAGGAGCGATGACTGAGTTCAACACCGTCTGGGCATCAGCACCCTGATAGGTGGTAGATACCTGGATGGTAGGCGGCGCGATATTCGGATACTGCTCGATAGGCAGCGATACCAAGCCGATGATACCCAGCAAGACGAAGAAGATGGAAACCACCGTCGAAAGTACCGGGCGCTTTATAAAGTTTGTAAATGACATAATTTACTTATTTTCCTTATACCTTATTATATATTACTTCTTTCCGCCCATAGCAGTAGCGAATGCGTGAGCATTGTCTTGAGACTCACTCAACTTAGCAGCCTCAGCAATCTTCTGATTGTAACGCTCCAGAGTGATAGGCTTGATCTGCTGACCATCGGTCAACTTGGTAATACCCTTCAAAACGATGCGGTCGCCTACATTGAGACCAGAAGTTACGATATAGTTCTTGCCATCATCCTGTGGATTTACCTTGATCTCAGAATACTTCACCTTGTTATCCTTGGTTACTACGTAAACGAAGATCTTATCCTGCACCTGAGAGCAAGCCTCCTGAGGGATGACGATAGCGCTGTTATGATCGTTAGGAATTACGATAGAACCTGCACCACCACTCTTCAGCAACTTCTCTGGATTAGGGAAGTGAGCGATGAGAGAAATAGAACCGGTAGTTGCATCGATGACACCACTCATCTTGACAACCTTACCTGGATGATTATAGATAGAACCGTCTGCCAACTGCAACTTTACTGCTGGGAAAGAAGCGATAGCAGCCTGAACGCTACCATTGGTCTTAGACATGTTCAAGATCTGAGACTCAGAGAGTGAGAAGAACACCTCCATGGTGCTGATGTTGGAAACGGTAGTCAAAGCCTGGCCAGAAGCGCTAACCAAAGCACCCACCTTGAAAGGAAGGCTACCTACAACACCTGCTGAAGGGCTGGTAACGGTACACCAAGCCAACTGCTCGCGGGCTGAAGCCAGAGAAGCCTCTGCCTGAGCTACCTGAGCCTGAGCTGTTGCCAAGCTGTTAGCTGCAGTAGAAAGCTCGTACTCACCAATAATCTTGCTATCATACAACTTCTTGTTGTTCAGGTAAGTCAACTTTGCTGTGTTAGCCTGAGCCTTGGCAGTATTGACAGCGGCAGCAGCTGAACGGACAGCAGCCTGATAAGTCTCGCTATCGATAGAGAACAAAGCCTGACCTGCTGAAACTGTCTGACCCTCATGTACAAAAACCTTTGTAATGAAGCCAGAAACCTTAGGACGTACCTCAACATCCTGAATACCCTTGATGGTAGCAGGATAGGTAGTCTGCAATGCGGCGCTGGAAGTGCCGATAGTAGCCACGGCAAACTCATCATCGCCGAAGTCTGGCAAACCGCCCTTCTTACTTCCACCACATGATGTCAAAGCAGCAAGAACACAAACTGCTGCAACAAACAAAACGTTTTTAATTTTCATACCTATTTATATTATAATTTGTTATTTTTTGTCATACCTTATTATATATACCGCCCTCTGGCGGAAACTGAAACAATGCTTTTAGTTTTAAAAGCGGTGCAAAATTACGAATAATAAACGAATAACGGCTCGCGAGGAGCCGTTATTTAACAAAAATTATTCTCTCTTTAAGTTTTCTGTCATATTCGTACCCATATCCTGGGGCATATTCAAGCCTTATCCGGACCCATAGTCAAGCCTTATCCGGACCCATACTCAGCCCCATATCCTGGGCTTTCTTCATCAGGAGTTCCATCAGCGGCTCACGCTCGTTAGCCACCTTGTTGTCCAGCACGGCATCCTTGAGATACTGCTTCAGGACGCCTACTTCGCGGCATGGCTTGAGCTGGAACATCTCCATGATTTCGTTGCCGTCGATGCATGGCTGGAGCAGTCGCTTGTAGTCACGATCCTGAAGATCTACCAGCTTCTCGCGCACCATCTTGAAGTTATCCAGGAATCGCTGCTTGCGCACCTGGTTCTTACTGGTGATATCAGCCTCGCAAAGCGTCATCAGGTCGTTGATGTCATCACCGGCATCATTCAGCAGTCGGCGTACGGCGCTATCAGTCACCTCTTCATCCGCAATCACGATCGGACGCATGTGGAGCTCCACCAGCTTCTGTACATACTTCATCTTGGCATCCATCGGAAGCTTCATGCGGCGGAAGATGCCTGGAATCATCTTGGCACCTATGATATTATGACTGTGGAAAGTCCATCCGATATTGTTGTCCCATCGCTTGCTCTTCGGTTTGCCGATATCGTGGAAGAGGGCAGCCCAGCGGAGCCAGAGGTTATCAGAATTCTTGCATACATTCTCGAGCACCTCCATCGTATGGTCGTAATTATTCTTGTGGGCTCTTCCGTTGCGGGTCTCCACCTTATCCATCGCCACCAGTTCCGGCAGGATGAGATCGAGCAGTCCGGTATCCTTCAGATAATAGAAGCCGCTGCTAGGATGCTTGGAGAGCATAATCTTGTTCATCTCGTCGCAGATACGCTCGCCACTGATAATCTTCAGTCGTTCGGCATTGCGCGAGAGGGCGGCGTAAGTTTCGTCTTCTATCTGGAAATTGAGCTGGGTAGCAAAACGTACACATCTCATCATACGGAGCGGATCATCAGAGAAGGTGATATCCGGATCGAGCGGAGTGGCGATGATGCCATCTTCCAGGTCATAGACACCGTCGAAAGGATCAACAAGTTCTCCGAAACGGTCCTTGTTCAGGCACACCGCCATCGCATTGATGGTGAAGTCGCGACGGTTCTGGTCATCTTCCAGGGTTCCATCCTCTACAATCGGCTTGCGCGAATCACGGTTGTAACTTTCCTTTCGTGCTCCCACGAACTCCACTTCTGTATCCTTATACTTAACCTGTGCGGTTCCGAAATTTCGGAACACCGAGAGATGTGCCTTCTTGCCCAGCTTCTTCTTGAGGGCAGAAGCCACCTCAATTCCACTACCCACCACCACGACATCGATGTCATTGGAAGGGCGCTCCAGGAAGAGGTCGCGCACATATCCACCTACTACATAGCATTCCACAGACAGCGCATCCGCCGCCTCTGAAATCTCGTGAAAAATATCCTTATCTAGTATTTGCGCCAGTTCGGCATTGGTCAAATTTCTCATACTCATTTTATTTCGGGGTGCAAAGTTACTGCAAAATGAGCGAAAAACAAAATAAATCGCGATTTATTTTTTCTTCCGAGTGCAGCGTAACTTATCTAAAGTTACTGCAATTTAAGCGAAAAACAAAATAATTATTTGGCTATTTCACAATAAATGCGTATATTTGCACCGAATTTCGAAATTATTATGGCAGATTTATTGAAAACAGAACAGCAGTTTAAAGTTGTCATGGGAGAATGCAGGGCATTATTTGAGAAGAAGCTTCACGATTATGGAGCCTCTTGGAGAATCTTGCGCCCATCTTCCTTAACCGACCAACTCTATATCAAGGCGAAGCGCATCCGCTCGCTTGAAATCAAGAAAGAATCACTCGTAGGCGAAGGCATCCGTCCGGAGTTTATCGCGCTTATTAATTATGGTATCGTAGGACTCATCCAGCTGGAAAAACCATTCGTGGATGAAGTGGATATGACACCGGAAGAGGCGATGAAGCTCTACGACAAGCATGCCCAGGAAGCCCTGGAACTGATGCTCAAGAAGAATCACGACTACGACGAGGCATGGCGCTCGATGCGAGTGAGCAGCTATACCGACTTTATTCTCACCAAGATACAGCGAGTGAAGGAAATCGAGGATATCGCAGGAGCCACACTCGTATCAGAAGGCATTGATGCCAACTATATGGACATCATCAACTATGCAGTTTTCGGTGCCATCAAAATGGGAGAAAAGTAAGAAGGATCATTCTATAATATAACAAGAAGGATCATTCTATTAAGTAAAAGAGGAAATTGATATGACGGCAAAGCAGATTATAACAAAAACAGCGGTGAATATCGGGCGACTGCTCGTGGCTGTAACCTTCATCTTCTCAGGATTCGTGAAGGGAATGGACCCATTGGGCACGCAATACAAGATAACCGACTATCTGGAAGCGCTGCATATCGACTGGATGTTTCCCGACTGGAGCACCCTGGTAATGTCGGTATTGCTTGCCACTGCCGAGTTTGCCATCGGTATCTTCCTCCTCTTCGCCATCCGACGGAGACTGACGAGCAAGATTACCCTTGCCGTGATGAGCGTGATGACGCTGATTACACTCTGGATTGTCATTGCAGACCCGGTAAAGGATTGCGGATGCTTCGGTGATGCCGTAGTGCTCACCAATATGGAGACATTCATCAAGAACATCATCCTCCTAGTATTCGCCATCCTGCTCTGGAGAAAACCGCTGGAGATGCCGAGACTCATTTCGAGACAGACACAATGGGTAGTGATCAACTACACCTTCCTCTTCTCCATCGTGATGAGCACCTGGAGCCTGTGGTATCTGCCGCAGTTCGACTTCCGCCCTTATCACATCGGCGTCAACATCGCCAAGGGTATGGAGATTCCGAAGGGAGCCAAGCAGCCGAAGTTTGACACCACCTTCATCCTGGAGAAGAACGGCGAGCGGAAGGAGTTTACGATAGACAACTATCCCGACTCTACCTGGACCTTCATCGACAGCAAGACGGTGCAGACGGAAGAAGGCTACGTGCCTCCTATCCACGACTTCAGCATAGAAGATACGAAGACGGGCGAAGACATCACCCAGGAAGTGATTCACCGCAAGGGCTACACCTTCCTGCTCATCTCGCCACATCTCGACTTTGCCGATGACAGCAACTTCGGAAGCATCGACGAGATATACGAATATGCCACCGACCATGGCTACCCATTCCTCTGCCTCACGGCAAGTACGGAGAAAGCCATCAGGCACTGGCAAGACATCACGGGAGCAGAATATCCCTTCTATATCACAGACGAGACGACGCTGAAGACCGTGATACGCAGCAACCCGGGACTCCTGCTGCTGAAAGACGGAACCATCATCAGGAAATGGAGCCACAACGACCTGCCTAAGATGGCAGATCTGGCAGGCAAGCCGCTGGAGAAGACCGAAATCGGCAAGATGCCGGAAGTAAGTGCCGCCAAGAAGATAGCCGGCATCATCTCCTGGTTTGTCATCCCGCTGGTACTCCTTACCATCGCCGACCGGCTTTGGGCATGGGGCGCCTGGATCAGAAAGAAAGAGAATTCAAACAGAATATTATCAACTTTTAAAAAGAAAAGAAAAATGAGAAAGAAAATTGTAGCAGGTAACTGGAAAATGAACATGAACCTGCAGGACGGTGTTGCTCTCGCTAAGGAGATCAACGAGGCATTGGTAGCTGACAAGCCAAACTGTGACGTAGTAATCTGCACTCCATTCATCCACTTGGCTTCTGTAGCTCAGGTTTTGGATTCAGAGGTTGTAGGTCTCGGTGCTGAGAACTGCGCTGACAAGGCTAAGGGTGCTTTCACTGGTGAGGTTTCAGCTGAGATGGTAAAGAGCACAGGTGCTCAGTACGTTATCCTCGGTCACTCAGAGCGTCGTGAGTACTACGGTGAGACTGCAGAGATCCTGAAGGAGAAGGTAGAGTTGGCTTTGGCTAACGGTTTGAAGATCATCTTCTGCTGCGGTGAGACTCTCGAGGAGCGTGAGGCTGAGAAGCAGAACGAGGTTGTTAAGGCTGAGTTGGAAGGTTCAGTATTCCACTTGGACGCAGAGGCTTGGAAGAACATCATCCTCGCTTACGAGCCAATCTGGGCTATCGGTACAGGTAAGACTGCTACTTCTGATCAGGCAGAGGAGATGTTGGCATACATCCGCTCAATCGTAGCTGAGAAGTATGGCAACGAGGCTGCTGAGGAGACATCAATCCTCTACGGTGGTAGTTGCAAGGCTAGCAACGCTCCTGAGCTCTTCGCTAAGCCAAACATCGACGGTGGTTTGATCGGTGGTGCTTCTTTGAAGGCTGCTGATTTCAAGGGTATCATCGACGCTTGGAAGAAGTAATCTCACAAGGATATTTACCAAAGGGGATGCCTTCTTTCCTGGGGGCATCCCTTTCCCTATCTTTAATAGGATAACAGAAACAGATTGCTGACACATTATATATTAATAAAAGGTATATATATATTAAATAAGGTATAGTCATGAAACAATTCGTCACATTATTGATTTTCATCCTCTGCTCATCTATCCAGATGAATGCGCAGACTTACTTGGATCATCTCAAGCAGAAGAATCCAGGACAGGGTGTCGTGACCGTACACCAAAGCAAGGCTATCGACGAATTGGTGAACGGAAAACAGGTTCCAACCAATACGAATCAGGTGAATCCACAGGACGATAAGACTAAGACTACCCCACAACCACAGAAAAAACCAACAGATACTCAGCATAAAGAAGTAACTCCAGCTGCCCAGCACAAGCAGACTCCAGACTCGCTCAAGAAGGCCGAGCCACAGCACGAAGCTGCCAAGGAGAAACAGCATGAAAACAATGCCAAAAAGGCTGAGACCCATCAGGAAGAAACCGAGATGCCTGTAGTGGACATGCGCAAAAAGGTGATGCGCAGAAGCTATAAGGTTACAGGATATAGAGTGCAGATCTTTGCCGGAGGTAACTCACGCAACGACCGACTGAAGGCTGAACAGACGGGCAACAACATCAAGATGAAGTTCCCAGACCAGCCAGTATATGTGCACTTCTACTCGCCAAGATGGATTTGCCGCATGGGCAACTTCCGCGAACTGGGCGAAGCACAGAAGGTGCTTGCCAAGGTGAAAGCCCTGGGATACAGACAGGCATGCCTGGTAAAGGGACAGATTACCGTGCAGTATTAAAAAGTGAAAAGTGAAGAGTGAAGAATTCAACAGCCTTACTATTCATAAAGTTCAAAGTTCAAAATTCAAAGTTCAAAGTAAATAAGATATGAATCCAGAAACAGAATTTCGCGAGGGATTGGATGAACTCGCAGGACACTATAAGGAAGTATTGAAGCTCCTGGGTGAAGACACTGAGCGTGAAGGACTTGTCAAGACTCCTATGCGCGTAGCCAAAGCGATGCAGGTATTGACCCGCGGCTACTATCAGGATGCCCACAAGGTATTGACCGATGCTCTCTTCGAGGAGAAATACGACCAGATGGTCATCGTGAAGGACATTGATTTCTTCTCTCTCTGCGAGCATCACATGCTGCCTTTCTATGGCAAGGTACACGTGGCTTACATCCCTAACGGCAAGATTACCGGACTGAGCAAGATTGCCCGTGTGGTAGATATCTTCAGCCACCGCCTTCAGGTGCAGGAGCGCCTTACCCAGCAGATCAAGGACTGCATTCAGGAGACTTTGAATCCTCAGGGCGTAATGGTGGTGATAGAGGCTAAGCACATGTGCATGCAGATGCGTGGCGTGGAGAAGCAGAACTCCATCACTACTACCAGCGACTACAGCGGTGTATTCAATTCGCTGAACACCCGCCAGGAGTTCATGAGCCTGCTCAGAGGTGAAACCAAGAGAATCTAAAATAAGCTGGTCAGAAGATTCTAAATAAGTCTTGTCAGAAGCTTGCACTCCTGACAACAACTTATCATAAAGTTCAATGTTCAAAATTCAAAGTTCAAAGTAATATGAAGTTTATATCCTGGAACGTGAATGGCCTGCGTGCTTGCGTGGGCAAGGACTTCGAGAGCCAGTTTAAGGCGCTCGATGCCGACTTCTTCTGCCTGCAGGAAACCAAGATGCAGGAAGGTCAGCTCGACCTGAAGTTTGAGGGCTACGAAAGCTACTGGAACTATGCCGAGAAGAAGGGATATTCGGGCACAGCCATCTATACCCGCCACCAGCCACTGAGCGTGAGCTACGGTATGGGCGTGGAGGAGCACGACCACGAAGGAAGAGTCATCACCCTGGAGTATGACAACTTCTATCTCGTAACCTGCTATACCCCGAACTCCCAGACCGAGTTGAAGCGACTGGATTACCGTATGACCTGGGAAGATGATTTCCGCAAGTTTCTGAAGGCTTTGGATGCCAGGAAGCCTGTGGTGGTCTGCGGCGACCTGAACGTGGCACATCAGGAGATAGATATCAAGAATCCGAAGACCAACCGTCGCAATGCCGGTTTTACCGACGAGGAGCGCGAGAAGATGACCGAGCTTCTGAACGACGGCTTTACAGATACCTTCCGCTATCTGCATCCCGAAGAGGTTACCTATTCGTGGTGGTCATACCGATTCAAGGCACGCGAGAAGAATGCCGGCTGGCGCATCGACTACTTCCTGGTTTCCGACTGCTTGAAAGAACAGATTACAGAAGCCAAGATCCATACCGACATCATGGGCAGCGACCACTGCCCGGTAGAGGTTGACCTGGCACTCTAAATATTGTAAAAAGGTCTGGCGAATTTCATCGCCAGACCTTTTTTCAGTTACACATATATCAGAAAAATAAAGGGGATGTACCTTCCTCCCGGAAGCCATCCCCATATTGGTCATATCAACATAAAATTTTAATTTATATAAGAGAGATTTTTCTATTTAATTTAAGAGAGAGATTTTCTATTTTAGAGATCTTCTATTTCAGAGAGATTTCCTACAATAATGCCTGAATCTCAGAGAGGTTCTTCTTCTCTGTGGTACCATCCTTGTATGTTACCATGAAGTAATTGTGAACAGACTTGCCGTTCTTGAACTGAACAACAGCCACGCCACCTTCACGGAGCTGGAGAGTGAAGTATCCCTCACGCTTGCCGTTCACATACTTTCCGTGCCACTTCTCCTTACCATTCTTGTAGTAAGTAGTAACCTCACCATTGAAGATCGTATTGCGGTCGTTACCGAGATCGATGAAGCTGTAGCCACCCTCGGCACGAAGATTACCGTTCATATAGAAGTCCTGGAACACATCCTTCTTATTGATGCCAGCGCCGGTAGTCATCAGCAATCTGTAATAACTAGCCTGATCTGCACTAGCTACATTTTTCATATTTTCTGCATAGAAAATAGTGTCTGCTACTACTGTTGCATTCTCTACGCGCTTGCGACCGAAAGTAGCTACGGTCATGAGAGCCATCAATGAGAATAATATAATTCGTTTCATATTCTTTAATTTTTAGATTGTTACTTATTGTTTGTTGTTTCTTTTTTCTGATGCAAAGGTAATACAAATTCCGGTAAGTTGTATCATTCCTTAACGCTATTTTATCTTATTTTTGGGGTCAGTTTTACTTTTTGAAAGAAAACGCACACAAAATTACAATTTGACATTTTAGGGGGTCGTTTTTTACACTTTGAAATAGGCATATCTCCATATACCCCCATAATACCCCTATCTCGTTTACATATTGTTAGCAAACGATAAGAACTGCGCACGGCTGTCTGTGCTGTTTTTTGAGATATTTCGAAAACTTTTCGCCCGAAAACTAGCGTATGTACTTTTTATTTTGTACTTTTGCACTAAAATATATATAATATAAGGTACGCGTATGATAAAATATACCATCAAGGCACCAAGCCAACTGAACGCAAGTATCAACTTGCCAGCATCTAAGAGTATCAGCAACCGCGCCCTCGTAATCAGTGCGATGGCTGGAAGCCATATCCAACCCGACAACCTGAGCGACTGCGATGATACGGAAGTAATCGTTGCAGCCCTTCAGAATATGCCAGAGGTCATCAACATCAAGGCCGCAGGCACAGCCATGCGTTTCATGACCGCCTATCTCTCTGCCACCCCCGGCGAACATACCATCACCGGCACCGAGCGCATGCAGAACCGTCCTATCGGCATTCTCGTAGATGCCCTGCGCTATCTAGGTGCCGACATCACCTACGAGAAGAAGGAAGGTTATCCCCCACTCCACATCCGAGGCAAGGCGCTGGAAGGCGGCCACCTGGAGGTAGTGGGCAATATCAGTTCGCAATATATCTCGGCGCTCCTGATGATCGGTCCGATTCTGAAGAACGGACTGGAGCTGAAGCTGACAGGAGAGATTGCATCCCGCCCTTACATCGACCTTACGCTCTGGACGATGAAGGAATATGGTGCCGATGCCGACTGGACGGATATGGACACCATCACCGTGAAGCCACAGCCTTACAAGGAGACATCTTATATGATAGAGAACGACTGGAGCGCTTCTTCCTACTGGTATGAGATGATGGCTCTGAATGGCAACATCGACTCCAGCATCCAGCTCGAAGGCTTGATGGACTGCTCGAAGCAGGGAGATTCCGTAGTGAAATATATCTTCAGTCTGCTGGGTGTGAAGAGCGAATTCGAGAACCACGATCATCTTTCGAATGTCATGCTGAAGGCGAACCGCTGTCTGCTGCCGAAATTCGATTATGACTTCTCCGGTTCTCCAGATCTGGCTCAAACCATCGTTGTAGCCTGCTGTGCCTTGGGAGTGAAGTTCAAGTTCACCGGTCTTGCCAGCTTGAAAATCAAGGAGACCGACCGCATTGAAGCACTGAAGATAGAGTTGAAGAAGGTGGGCTATGTCATCCACGATGAGAACGACAACACGCTGTATTGGGATGGCGAAACCTGCGAGCCTTCATTTGCACCAATCGATACCTACGAGGATCATCGTATGGCAATGGCATTCGCTCCTCTCGCCTTCAAGTTCCCTCAGATCGAGATCAATAATCCGGAGGTAGTGAGCAAATCCTATCCGCATTATTGGGAAGACCTGAAGAAAGTAGGGTTTGAAATTATTGAGAGTGAAGAATGAAGAGTGAAGAATGAAGAGTGAAGAATTCAACAGCCTTTGCTAATCATAAAGTTCAAAGCTCAAAGTTCAAAGTTCAAAGTTCAAAGTTTTAAGTAAATGCTATACTTGATTTTAGCCCTGGTGGCATTAGGCTTGATAAGCGCCATATTCGGAATCGTATCTCACCGCAGGGGAGAGGACGAGGAGCCTTTGCAGGAAGGCGTATCGTGCAACACCTGTAACGGTGAGAACTCGAAGTGCGAGCAGGAGTGCATGATGGAAGCCGCCACCAAAGAAATAGAATATTACGATGATGAGGATCTCGACCGCTTTGCCGGTCGGGATGCCGACGCCTATACCGATGAGGAGGTTGAGGAATTCTCGGAAGTGCTCTATACCATGCAGCCGGAAGAAGTGGCAGGATGGAACAGAAGCCTGATTCTGAGAGGCATCAACCTGCCCAACCAGCTGAAGGATGAAGTCATCGGCTTTTTAAGCTAGAAAATTGCAGTTTCAAAGTTCTGCAGCTTTGCTAATCATAAAGTTCAAAGTTCCAAGTTCAAAGTAAAAAGATGGATATACTACAATATACATTTTTCCAAAACGCACTGATAGGCGCCTTTCTGGCAAGCATCCTATGCGGCTTTATCGGAACCTACATCGTTACCCGCCGATTGGTATTCATCAGCGGCGGCATCACCCATGCCTCTTTCGGAGGCATCGGCATCGGTGTGTTTACAGGAATCAATCCGATACTCTCCGCCATGGTTTTCGCCATACTCAGCGCCTTCGGAGTGCAATGGATATCACGCAAGAAAGACGTGCGCAAGGATTCCGCCATCGCCATGTTCTGGACCCTGGGAATGAGCGTGGGCATCATCTGCTGTTTCCTGACTCCAGGATTCATGCCCGACCTGCCCTCCTTCCTCTTCGGAAGCATCCTTGCCATCGACAGCGCAGACCTGTGGTTGCTGGGCGGACTCGCCCTCATCGTAGCCCTCCTCTTCACTTTCCTCCTGCGCCCTATCCAGAACATCGCATTCGACAGCACCTTCGCCCGTTCGCAGCATCTGCCGGTTACCGCCATCGAATACCTGATGATGACGCTCATCGCCATGACCATCGTGGCTACACTGAAGATGGTGGGCATCGTGCTCGCCATCAGTCTGCTCACCATCCCGCAGATGACCGCCAACCTCTTCACCTACAACTACAAGCAGATGATATGGGCAAGCATCATCCTGGGATGGATAGACTGCATCGCCGGTCTCTACATCAGTTATCTGCTCAACGTGCCATCGGGTGCCACCATCATCTTCATCAGCATCGTGGTATTCGCACTCGCCAAAATCGTCCTGGGCATCAGGAGAAAGATGGAGAGAGAGCATTCCTGATATCAATAGATGAATTCTGATACCTATAGATATTTTCTGAAAAAATAGAAAACAAACATGAAAGGCAAAAGCCCCATCCAGCTCCTTTTTCTGATAGCACTCGCTGTGATTGCAGCGAGCCTTACAGGATGCTCTACGCAGAAGAATACGGCGCAGAGCAGGTGGTGGCATGCCTTTAATGCACGATACAATACCTATTATAACGGCACCGTGGCTTATATCGATGGAGCGCTGGAGAAGGAAGAAGGCAACCGGGACAACTTTACGGAGCAGATTCCGCTCTATACCGTAGGCAACAAGAACAGCCGCGATCTGGGCAAAGCCAACTTCGACCGTGCCATCGAGAAATGCGAGAAAGCCATCCACCAGCACAGCATCAAGCGTCGCCCCGAATGGCAGCCCGGCAAGAGAAAGACAGCGAAAGATATCGAATGGCTCAGCCGCAGGGAATACAATCCGTTTTTATGGAAAGCATGGATGCTGATGGGCCGCTCGCAATTCCAGAAGGGAGATTTCGAGGGGGCTGCTGCCACCTTCGCCTATATGAGCCGCCTTTACTCCACCCAGCCAGCCATCTACGGCAAGGCGCGCGCCTGGCTTGCCAAATGCTATATCGAACAGGGCTGGACCTACGATGCAGAAGATGTAATCCGCAACATCCAGCGCGATTCCATCCACTGGCGTGCACAGAAGGAATGGGATTATGCCTTCGCCGATTACTATATCCACACGGGGGATGCCCGGAAGGCGATTCCCTATCTCAGAAAAGTGATAAGCCATGAGATGCGACACAAGCAGAAAGCCCGCCAGTGGTTTCTGATGGGACAGTTGCAGGCTTCCATCGACAACCGGAAGGAGGCTTATCAGGCTTTCCGCCACGTTATCCGGCTCAATCCGCCCTACGAACTGGAGTTTAATGCCCGCATCTCCATCACCGAGGTCTTGGCTTCTGGCAACAGCAGGAAGATGATCAGCCGACTCAAGCGCATGGCGGCATCGGATAAGAACAGGGAGTATCAGGACCAGGTATATTATGCCATCGGCAACATCCACCTAGCCCAGAAAGATACTCTGCGTGCCATCTATGCCTACGAAAAAGGCAACCGGAAGGCTACCCGAAACGGTATAGAGAAGGGTGTGCTCCTGCTGCGTCTGGGCAATCTGTATTGGGAAACCGGACGATATGCCGATGCCAAGCGCTGCTATGGCGAAGCAATCGGCTTGCTCGATCAGGACAGAAAGGATTATCCGCAGCTGGCTCATCGCTCCAAGGTGCTGGACGAACTGGTGCCTTATACCGATGCCATCGCCCTCCAGGACTCCCTGCAGTCTCTTGCCAAAATGGACGAGAGAGAGAGGAATGCTGCCATCGACCGGGTGATAGCTGCCCTGAAAAGAAAGGAGAAAGAGGAAGAAAGAAGGAGATGGGACGAAGGAGCAGAGATAAATTCGGAATATGAAGGAGGAGTTGATGGGAACGGTTCCGGGAATAGATTCGAAAATGGATCCGGAAATGGTTCCGGGAACACATCTGGAAACGGATTCGGAAATGCATCTGGAAACGGATTCGGCAATACCAATACCTGGTATTTCTATTCCCCTGCTGCCGTGAGCCAGGGTAAAGCTCTCTTCGAGAAGCTCTGGGGCAAGCGAAAGAACCTCGACAACTGGCAGCGAATCAACAAAACCGTTGTGGCTTCGGCACAGGAAACGGATATCGCTCAAAGAACAGATTCCGAGCAAAGAACAATTTCGGTTCAAGGAACAATTTCTGCTCAAGAAACAGATACTAAGCAAGAAATAACTTCCGCACAAGATTCCAAGCTTCAGAATGATGCATTAAATGATGCATCACGAGATTCTCAATCCCATTCTTTATCCCAGAAAGAATCCGGCAAAGCATCAGCTGACAGCACCAGCCTCGACCCTCATCAGCGGGCTTATTATCTGGCTCAGATTCCGTTCACCCCAGAACAGAAAGCAGCGAGCAACCAGCTCCTGGCGGATGGCCTATACCACGCCGGAATCATCTTCAAAGACCGGCTCGACAACCTGGCGCTGAGCGAGAAGATGCTGCTCCGACTGGTGGATAACTTTCCAGATTTCGCACATCTCGACGATGCCTATTACCATCTGTATCTGCTTTATTCCCGAAAGAAGCAGACGCAGAAGGCAGATAGCTATGTCGAAAAACTGAAGAAGGATTATCCCGAAAGCCAGTTCACCGCCCTCCTCTCCGACCCTTACTATCTGGAGAATGCGAGGATGGGTGCACACATCGAAGATTCCATCTACACCCTCACCTACCAAGCCTTCAAAGAGGGCAAGTACGAGGTGGTGATGCACAACTCGGAAATATCAGACAAGCGGTTCCCATCGGGCGCGAACCGCGACAAGTTCCTCTTCATCAGCGGTATGACTCAGCTCAACGAGGGCAAGGTTTCCGAATGTCTGGAAAAGATGAACCAGGTGATAGCGCAATATCCCAACAGCCGTTTGAGCGAGATGGCGGGAATGATCGTAAACGGCGTGAATGCCGGAAGACGACTCTACGGCGGAAAGTTCGACCTGAGCAATGTCTGGGCGAAGCGCAGCGATGTGCTCAGCTCCCAGGACTCCACCCGGCAGAAAGGATTCTCAGCCGACCGCAACGACCGGTTTGTCTTCCTGCTCGCCTACAGTCCTGATTCCGTCAACGAGAACCAGCTGCTCTTCGAGGTAGCCAAGTATAACTTCACCACCTATATGGCACGCAATTTCGACATCAGCATCGAAGCCCTCCAGGGGTTGCATCGCCTGCAGGTAAGCGGTTTTCAGAACTACGACGAGGCTCGCCAGTATGCCAACGAACTGCATCAGCAGACCAGCATCCTCCGCCTCATTTCGCAGGCGAGAAGCTACGTCATCAGCGAGCCGAACCTCGAGCTTCTGGGCAGAAATCTCTCGTATGATGATTACGACAAGTTCTATACCCGCCACTTCGCACCGCTGAAAATCAGCAAGATGCGCCTGCTGATGGAGCCAGCGGAAATCGTAGTGGATAAGGATTCCCAGAAGGAAGAAGAATCTCTGAAGGAAGAAGAATCTCTGAAGGAAGAAGATTCTCTGAAGAATGGAAATGATTCTCAGAAGAAGGATCCTGAAGACAATGGAATCGATTTCGAGCCCCAGCCAGCAGAAGATACCGATACCGGCATCTACTTCGACGACTCGAATGCCCCTGATTCAGAAGCCGATGATGAATACATCGAGCTGGATGGATTCTAAAAAGCAGGGAGGCTTCTCAGTCGTAAAACGCAGGACATTTGTCCCTCTAACTTCTCTTAACTTCCCTCTAACTTCTCTTAACTTCCCTTTATTCGAGCGAACAGAAGAAGGTAACCAGGAACGGTACGGAGAAATCTACGCAGAAGCCGTGGAAGATGGAAACGATGATGAAGCTCTCGCCCGAATAGCGGGTGATGATAGGCAACGTGGTATCCATCGTGGTGGCTCCACCTACGCTGATAGGCGCCAGCTTGCCGAAATACTTCGCCAGCAGAGGCGCACCAAGCAGGGTGAGAATCTCACGGCAGATGTTGGCAAGCAGGGCGATGGTACCCAGCTCGGCACCCCGGTACTGCGTGATGAAGATGCTCGACAGCGAGTAGTATCCGAAGCCCGAACCGATGGCGAGACAGTCGGAGAGCTGACGGTGTCCCAGTATCAGGGAGGCAGCCGCGCATCCGGCAAGGGTTCCCAGAATGGTCATCACCGGCAGCATCATCAGTCGGGGATTCACCTTTCTGAAACTCTTCAGGATAGAGGTATCGCAACCGATGCTGATACCCACGCAGAACATCAGGCAGCAGAGAGCATAATAGCTCACGTCGCTCGCCATAAAACTGGCAGGAATCACATCCCACACACCCACGATGATGCCCAGCACGAAGAAGCCTACGATAATCAGACTGCCTTTCATTTCCCAGCCTCCTTTCTGCAGACATATCTCCACAATGCCCACGCAAAGATTGCACTACCCAGACTTCCGGCTATCGTGAGCACGATGGCTTCGAGTCCCAGGGTCTGAAGACCATTGACAATACGGGGGTTCGATCCCACCTCGATGCCGAGCAGGAAGAGGAGCACCCAGATAAGCGCCGTAATGATACGGCCGATAAAACTCATTTTCTTGTTGCGGAGCAGGTACCCCGTACCTATTCCGCACAGCATGATCATTACAATCTTGAGCATTGTTTCTTCTTTTCTTTCTTTTCTATTATTATTGATTATTTACTTTTGCTTTCGATAATAATAACGGATTCCCGGCCTTAATATTATAAAAAAGACCAAGAATCCTTGTAAGTAATCCGTAAAACAGGATGCCTCACTAATTTGTAAGTAAACTCCATCGCCGCCTCACTGGGCGTGACGAGCTGCATGTCGTAGAACATTACAAACACTAACAAGAAGTGCCGGTAAGTAAAGCTTATCGGCACTTTTTTTTTCAATTAAGTTTCTTTAACCACAACTCTCTTCCGTCATTCAATTATTCTTTGTACTTTAGCACCTCGAAAAAAAAGATATCCTAAAAGGATACAGCAAAAAAGATACTCTAAAAGGATACTGCAATATGAGCAACGGATTATTACTATGGATCGATGATGAGATTGAGCTCCTCAAGGCGCATATCATCTTCCTGGAAAAGAAGGGTTACGAGGTTGCTACGGTGAGCAATGGCTCGGATGCCATCGAACTGTGCCGGCAGCAAACCTTCGACCTCATCCTCCTCGATGAAATGATGCCTGGACTGAGCGGACTGGAGACCCTGCAGCAAATCAAGGACATCCAGCCCGCAACTCCCGTTGTGATGTGTACTAAGAGCGAAGAGGAGAACATCATGGACCAGGCTATCGGGTCGAAAATCGCTGACTATCTCATCAAGCCCGTCAACCCGAGCCAAATCCTGCTCTCGCTGAAAAAGAACATCCACCGAAAGGATATCGTGACCGAGGTGACGCAGAGCGGATACCAGCAGGACTACCAGCAGATTGCCCTGAAGATGATGGACTGCCGTACCTGCCAAGACTGGATGGAGATATACAGAAGACTCGTGAAATGGGAACTGGAACTGAGCGATACCGACAGCCAGATGACCGAAATGCTCGCCATGCAGAAGGAGGAGGCAAACATCGGATTCGCCAAGTTCATCGCCAAGAACTATCTGGAATGGGTTGATCCAAAGAGGAATGAGAATGCCGGAAAGGATGGAAGGTTCGGAATGAGCGGGAATGCCGGAAAGGCTGCCGATGCATCTTCTTCCGACAACCGCCCGATGATGAGCCCGGATGTCTTCAAGAACAGAATCTTCCCGATTCTGGACAAGGGCGAGAAGGTGTTTCTCATCGTGATAGACAACTTCAGATACGACCAGTGGAAGATGCTGGCGGCTGACATCGCCGAGCTGTTCGACATAGATGAAGATATGTATATGAGCATCCTGCCTACCGCCACGCAATACGCCCGGAACGCCATCTTCAGCGGTCTGATGCCCAACCGGATTGCCGAGATGTTTCCGGAGCTCTGGGTGGATGAAGACGAGGAGGAGGGCAAGAACCTGAACGAGGAGCCGCTGATACAGACGATGCTCGACAGATACCGCAAGCGATACAGCTTCAGCTATCACAAGGTGAACGATTCGCTGGGCGCCGACCGCTTTATGGAGCACTACAACGAATGCAGGGAGAAGGACCTGAACGTGCTGGTGATCAACTTCATCGATATGCTCTCGCATGCCCGAACGGAATCGAAGATGGTACGAGAACTCGCCAATACGGAGAGTGCCTACCGCAGCATCACGCAGAGTTGGCTGCGCCACTCGGTGCTCTCGGAACTCTTCAGGAGGCTATCGCAGGAAGACTGCAAGGTGGTGATCACCACCGACCACGGAAGCATCCGTGCCTCGAAGCCCATCAAGATTATCGGCGACCGCAACACGAATACCAACCTGCGCTACAAGCTGGGCAAGAACCTTGCCTGCAATGCCAAGGAGGTTTTCACCATCAGGAACCCGAAAAGGGCACAGTTGCCTGCTCCCAACCTGAGTACATCGTATGTCTTTGCCTACGGAGACGCCTTCTTCGCCTATCCGAACAACTACAATTACTACGTTTCGTACTACAAGGATACCTTCCAGCACGGTGGCATCTCGATGGAGGAAATGCTCATTCCGCTCATCACCCTGACACCGAGAAAGAGGAGTTAAAGAAAAAACAGCAACCAGTTTGCTAATCATAAAGTTCAAAATTCAAAGTTCAAAGTTAAATATATGAAGATTAAGATTGATTCATTAGACAACATCCATGCTGCAGCCAAGGAATTCCTGCAGAACATGGGCGACGGTAAGGTCTTTGCCTTCTATGGCAAGATGGGTGCCGGAAAGACAACTTTCGTAAAAGCTATCTGCGAGGAACTGGGCGTAGAGGATGTAATCACCTCGCCTACCTTCGCTCTCGTCAACGAATACACTGCCGGAAACGGCGATCCTATCTACCATTTCGATTTCTACCGCATCAAGAAGATTGATGAGGTATATGATATGGGATACGAGGATTACTTCTACGGCGGAAACCTCTGCTTCCTGGAGTGGCCGGAACTCATCGAGGACCTGCTGCCGGAGGATTGCACCAAGGTGACCATCACCGTGGAGGAAGATGGTAGCAGAAGCGTAGAATTCTAGGTTCGGGGGTATTCATCCGATGAAGAAAACCATCCGATGAAAAATATCCGATGAAGAAACGAAAAAGAGGGTGTGTCATGAACTAATGACACACTCCCTTTCTTATTAGCTTCTGCCCTATTTTACAGCAGAGACTCAAACTTCTCCTTGAGAGTTGACTTGTTGGCTGCACCAACAAACTTGTCAACCAGCTGGCCACCCTTGAAGAAAAGGATGGTAGGGATGTTGCGAACGCCAAACTCCATTGCGATGTCGTCGTTCTCCTCTACATCACACTTACCAACTACCAACTTACCGTCAAACTCCTCTGCCAATTCTGACACGATAGGAGCAATCTGGCGGCAAGGACCACACCATGTAGCCCACAAATCTACTACCAATGGCAACTCGCCATTCTTGTAACTCTCGAAATTCTCGGTTGTAATTGTTACTTCCATTTTTTCTACCTTTTTATATAGTTAATAATATTCTCATGAATCATTTTTAATTGATCTGATACGACATCTTCGGATGGTCGTTGACAAACTGTATCAGCTCCCTGCTCACTCCCACCGTGCGGTCCTGCGCACGCAGCAGCACATTGGTCTTGGTCTCGGCATCGTGAATCTGAAGGAAGAGCTGAGCCTTGCCCTCATCATTCTCCACCAGCGTCTTGATATCATTCACCAGCGTTTCATCTATCACCGTACTGTCCACGATGATGGTAAACTTCTCCAGGCGGTTCTCCTTCACGGTCTGGAGATACTCCACGGTGCTGATCTTGAAGTCGAGATAGTTGCTGTTGCCGTAACGGGATACACACTTCGCCGTAACGAAGATGGTGCTGCCCTCTACCATGATGCCGCGCCAGTTGCCCCAGTCCTCACCGAAGAGCGCCAGCTCGCCCGAGCCTTCGAAATCCTCGATGGTGACGAAGCCGCACGGTTTGCCGGTCTTGGTGAACTTGGATTTCACCCCGGTGATGATGCCGCCGAATACCACATCCTCCTTCTTGGCAAGCTCCACCTTGTCGCCCAGTTCAGAGCAATGGGTATTGCAGAGGTTGCGGAGGATGATTTCGTAATCGTCGAGCGGATGAGCCGAGAGATAGATGCCCACGAGCTCGCGCTCCCTGTTGAGTCTCTCGATGGTGCTCCAGGATTCAGCTTCCGGAATAGGAGGAGTGGCTATCTCCACCGCCTCTACGCCTCCGAAGAGCGAGGTGGCTGCCTCGCGCTGCTCCTGCTGGTAGAGCTGACCGTATCTTACGAGCGTATCCAGGAAGGTATCGCCCTTGCTGTTCTTGCCGAAGTACTGCTCGCGGCGGATGCCGAAGCTGTCGAAACCGCCACTCAGAGCCAGACTTTCGAATGCCTTGCGGTTGACATTGGAGAAATCCACACGCTCGGCAAAATCGAAGATGTTTTTGTAAGGGCCATTCTTCAGGCGCTCTGCCACGATGGCATCGGCTGCCGGAGTTCCCATTCCCTTGATGGCGGAGAGTCCGAAGCGTATCTCGCCATGCTCGTTCACACCGAAGGCACGGTAGCTCTCGTTTACATCCGGTCCCAGGGTCTTGATGTCCATCGACTGGCACTCCTCCATCAGCTTGGTAATCTCGGTGATCTGCGCAAAGCGGCGGGTCATCAGCGCTGCCATGTATTCGGCTGGATAGTGCGCCTTGAGATAGGCAGTCTGATAGGCTACCCAGGAATAGCAGGTGGCGTGCGACTTGTTGAAGGCGTAGGATGCAAACTTCTCCCAGTCGCCCCAGATCTTCTCGAGCACAGCCGGATCGTGACCGTTCTCCTGTCCCTGCTTGATGAACTTCGGCTTCATCGCATCTACGATTGCCTTCTTCTTCTTACCCATCGCCTTACGGAGGGCATCAGACTCGCCTCGGGTGAAGCTAGCCAGCTGACGGGAAAGGAGCATCACCTGCTCCTGATATACCGTGATGCCGTAGGTATCCTTGAGGTATTTCTCCATACATGGGATATCGTAGGTGATAGCCTGCTGGCCGTTCTTGCGGGCGATGAAGTCGGGGATGTAATCCATAGGTCCCGGACGGTAGAGGGCGTTCATGGCGATAAGGTCCTCGAAAACCGTTGGCTTCAGCTCACGGAGATACTTCTGCATGCCCGGCGACTCAAACTGGAAGGTTCCGATGGTCTGGCCGCGCTGGTAGAGCTGATAGGTTAGCTCATCGTCGATAGGGATAGTATCGAGATCTACGATATCGCCCGTGGTCTGCTTGATTACCTTGCACGCCTCCTTCATCTCGGAGAGGGTCTTCAGACCCAGGAAGTCCATCTTGATGAGTCCGGTGGTCTCGATCACGTGACCGTCGTACTGGGTAACAGCCGTCTTCAGACCCGGGAAATCAGGGTCATCGGCGGTAGATACTGGCACCCAGTTGCTGATAGGGTCTCGGCAGATGATGAATCCGCAGGCATGGATACCCGTGCCACGGATGGTTCCCTCGAGCATGCGGGCATACTTGATGGTATTGCTCTCACGGGGGTCGCTGGAGAATTCTGCCTCCTTCAGCTCCGGGGTATATTTGATGGCGTTGGCAAGGTTCATCTTCGCTCCGTCGGGCAGACGGTCGGGAATCGCCTTGCAGAGGGCGTTCGCCTTATCCAAAGGCAGCTTCTCTACGCGCGCCACATCCTTGATGGAGTTCTTGGTGGCCATCGAACCGTATGTAATAATGTGGGCACAGTTCTCGTGGCCGTACTTATCCATTACCCAGCGCAGCACCTTGCCTCGACCGTCGTCATCGAAGTCGGTATCGATATCAGGCAGGTTCACACGGTCTGGGTTCAGGAAACGCTCAAACAGCAGGTCGTACTTCAGAGGGTCTATCTTGGTGATTCCCAGACAGTATGCCACTACGGAACCTGCCGCAGATCCACGACCCGGTCCCACCATTACGCCCAGCTCTTCGCGTGCCGCCTTGATGAAGTCGGACACGATGAGGAAGTAGCCCGGGAAA
>OCLL01000015.1_pt1 | contig 44035 bp, 52 predicted proteins | sample 1538931 | NCBI WGS metagenome assembly OCLL01 (sample SAMN03418270, study PRJEB22391) | human gut metagenome | biome: human-gut; feature: organic feature; material: feces | host: Homo sapiens | place: Tanzania | collected 2013-01 | reverse complement strand
TTGGACTTGCGGAAACGAAGTACAAAATACGAAGATACTACAAGACTATGTTTCCTACTTCCACTTGGACAGTGGCGTATCAAATGTAACAATACAGTCAAGTGGCACACCTACAAGTGGTACTCCGCTCAAAAATTTCATTGTCAAAGCAGGTGTAAAGGGTGCATCGTACACTGCTAAACTTGCAATCGTAATAGATGCATCTTCTTTCCCTCTCAATTCGGACTATGAGTGGACAATAGCGAAAAACTCAAGTGGTGCAATCAAGCAGTATTGTGAGGCAGATTTGATAAATTAAGTATGGAGAAGAAATTTACAATCGGAAGCAGGGCATTCTTCACTGGGATGCCCAACTTCCAAAGCAAAGACACAGATGTATTGATTTGGACGGATGAGCCAAAAGGATATGAGCATTACAAGCAGACCTCTATGGGCGGTCGGTGTACAATGGAATGGGCGAAAAAGGAAAAGGCGGAGTTCCTTTCCTTTGCACTGAGGGAAAGGGCTTGCGGATTGGAGTTCGGAAAGTTCCTCGTTACGGAGTTTGCAAGTGAGTTAGGACTGACTATTGCCGACCTCACTATGCTTTACGAGCACTTCAAGGAGCGAATAGACGAAAAGCACAAGTACCAGCACGAGGTGTACAAAGCCTATGTAGAGAATAATGGGTTCTATCTCACCGACAAGCAGAGGGAAAAAGCTTATAAGGTATACAAGAAAGAAAGGCCTGAATATTTTGCCAAGGGATTAAGTTTAACAAATAAAGGAAAATAATATATGGCACAGATTACACAAATAAAGCCAGAAGCACTAAATGTTGCCTCACAGATGATACTCCAAGAGATAAACCTCATAGGCACGGATGCGGATAGAAAAGCCAAGCTAGCCAAATTCGAGACTGATTGGAAGGCTTTGACTGGTGCAAGTGATATGAAAGGAGCAAGATTTGTGGGAATGGTTACTTGGGATTATGGCGGTGATGGTATGGAACGCGACGCACAAGGAGTTTTCACTTACAATGCTGGTGACGAAACAGGTGATTATGAAGGTTATTTTGGCGTAGTTAAAGGTATGATGTTTTCAAGGGAGTCCCCCCTTGCAGAAGTAAAAATAGACTTAGACCCATCACGCAAAGGAGAAATAACAATTACACCTCTTGCTACGCAGTCTGATGTAGATAATGTTTTGGAACTTGCCAATGCTGTCAAAGCCTTTGGAGCAATAGAGTTAAAGGCAAGCGACAATGCAGCTAACAAGGCAGCACTTACCACTTACCGCAAAATCCTCACCGATGCAGGTGTAAGCACTACCAATGGCTATTCCGTTCCAGTTAGGATAACAGGCAATGCACAGGAGTATCACGGAATGCTGAACATCGGCACGGGAGCCTTACTTTCGGGAATAGTTACAGATGTAAACGAAAATCATCACTATCCGTTCAATGTAAGCACCGCTGATGGGGCTATCACCTTTGACGCAAACAACTATTTCCTCGAAAAGACCTCAAATGAGGTTACAGAGATGTTGGATGCAATCAAGTATTCATACACCCCAGTACCGCTCACGGCTACCACCTTGTCGAACAAGGCGCAGTTAGAGGTATTCCTTTCCAAAGTACCAAATGCACAAGTTATGCACGTCACCTACAAGGATGTGTATGCAGGTACTCTCCACAAGATAAACGGAGATTGGTTTGGTATTTTGGTGAAGAACACAAACAATTACGAGGATGCACTACAAGTGAAGTTGCAGGCGGATGGTACTCTCATAGAAGGCACAACCTCTCTTGCACAGGTTAATGCGAAGTTGGACAATATAATTGGATAGAGATATGGCAACAATAGAAAAGTTAGATAGCATTTCCGCATCAAAGGCAGCTATCAAGGCGGCAATACAGGGAAAAGGTGTTAGTTGCGACGACACCCTTGCCGAGTATGCCAATAGAATTAAGGCTATTCCAACTGGTTCCAGTATAAAAGTAGAAGAATTACGCACTATAACTATACTTGAAAATGGTTCCTTCTCTGTTATACCCAGTACAGGCTTTGATGCTATGAAGAGTGTAAAGATAGATGTCAAGGTACCTCAGGAAATAGGAAAAATAGAAATTGAACAGAACATAGATGAGTTGGTTGTCGGAACTGTCATAAGCTTTACAGTTAATCCTGTTTCTGAATTGAATTTACTCAGCCTATACGGACAAATAGGAGACGCAACAGGTACTGATAGAAGAGATTATGGTTTAGATACACTCTTTGTAGACCACGCTGGAATAACTGATGCTTACGTTATTATAACTGAAACTTCTCAAACAGGTGTAATAAAACGTTGGTTAGCTGAAACGGGTATAGATTACGAAACATTTACTAATGTTACATTAACAATCGTACAAGAAATCACTATTACACAATGATAGGGGACGCAATAAATACAGCACAGAGTATTTCCAACTTCGGAATGTTGGCGGTCACGGCAGGGTTCTTCCTTGTTCTTTCCGCAATACTTATGGTTACTTGTTTCAGGTGGTTTATGCGTGTAATAAACAACACTATGGACAATCAAAAGAAGGCTATGGAGGAATTAGTCACTGAAACGAAATCGCAGAACGACAAGTTGGATGACATAGCCGAGGGACTGAAAGTGGAAACTCAATTAAGGGTCAAGACCATCAGTGGATTGGTGTTTGACTTGGGAGTGGAAACCGCAGTCAAGATGATTGAGCAGGTCAGAACCGAGAACCACATCGTAGACAAGGACGCAACGGAGCGAAAGATACGCAGCCTATGCACCAATGTGCACGATGACCGCAATTCCAAGCTGGATTGTTTCACCTACCGAGGAAAGAAACTCTCTACCTACACGGATGACAAGTGGATTGATTGGGTAGCGGAGGTTGTCAAGAGCGAGGTTTATTCCGACCACGAGCAAAGGCTTGTGAGGACGAATGTGGAAACAATCTATGCGAAGATTAAGTTAGAGTTTTACAAGAATATCAACTTATGATTAAGAGCAAGTATTTTTCCGAGAAAGAATTTAGGCGGTGCAATCCACCTTGCAGTCTGCAAGATATGGACGAGGATGCGATGACCTACTTTGACCGAGTAAGGGAAGACGCAGGAATACCGCTTGTTATCAATTCGGCTTATCGTAGTCCGGATTGGGAGAAGAAACAGGGCAGGAGCGGCAATTCAGCTCACACGAGGGGAATGGCACTTGACATCAGGTGTACCACTTCCGCCAACCGATTTAAGATTGTCCGTGCGCTTATGGACAACTACTGCACGAGGATTGGTGTGGGGAAGACTTTCATCCACGCTGACTTTGACCCGACACTTCCGCAGGAAGTTATGTGGGATTATTACGAAGATTAACAACCAAAAATTCACAGAGTATGAAGAAGATTTTCAAACTTATCTGGGGCTATATGCAGACTGACGGACTACTGCATTTGCTCGTATGCTATGCACTTGTAGTTACACTTGCATTGTTCGACACGGCTATTTTCCCGATAGCAGGTACTATGGTGGCTGTCTTTTGCGCAGTAATCAAAGAATGTTGGGATGCATCGTACAAGCACGCAACGAAGAAACAAATCATCCACGATTTAGTCTTTGATGCGCTGGGCATACTAATAGCGATTGGGATATGTCTTTTGAGGGGATAAAGAACATTTGTCTTGGAATGGTGATAGGGGCGGTCGCAGGATTGCTCCTATTTGCCTATTTTAAGCCACCTAAAACGATAATAAAGACCGAAGTGGAGGAAGTTATCGTAAGGGACACTATAATCGTCTTAAAGCCTACCGAAATTGAGCGGAGGATAGTAGACACGATGTATGTGGCGGTGAGGGATACGATAGTTCGGAATGACACTACCTATGTCACACTACCGAGGGAAGAAAGGGAATATGCCGATAGTACCTACCGAGCCATAGTGAGCGGATATTCCCCACGATTGGAGAGCATAGAGGTTTATCCGACCACAATATACCGAACAAAGACCGAGTATTTGAACCAAAAATTCTCATTGGGCATACAGGTCGGCATAGGGTATTGCGGAGAAATAAAACCCTACATAGGTATTGGAGTTTCGTATAATTTGTTTAACTTTGCATTGTAAGTAAACGATGGCAAATAATTTTCATTTTAAGATTTAGCTTTAGCGAAGAAGTCCGTGTTGTGAAATACGGACTTTTTTCGTACCTTTGCAGCAGTTTCATAAAGAAGTGGGTTTAGTAAGTGAACGCGCGAGGTTTAATTTTCGTGCAAAGGAAAGTCTGAGTTGCGAAATTCAGGCTTTTTTTATATATTTGTATATATTTTCAAGTCTTAAATCAAATTTTACCTTTCCCCTTGTCGGGAGATACGGAGAAAGAATGTTGACATATAATTTATATTGTTTTTGTTCTTCTAACTCTGTCGGGAGATACAGTTAGAACTGAATGTTTCATAATTACTTTATTTTTAATGTTGTGTAAAAAGGGGATTGTGCTGCCGGAATTGACAATCCTCTTTTTCGTTTTCAAAAAATTTCACAAAAATTGTAGAAAAATTTGCATATGTCATAGAAAGTATATACCTTTGCCAAAGAAATCAAAAAAAACACAACATTATGAAAGAGTTTGAAACACTTACTAAAGAGGTTCTGGAAAGGGAACGGCAGTATGGCAGGTTACTCTGCGAATGGAAATGCAAGGGATACGAGGGGAACGAGGAATATGGCGGATGGTGTCTATTCATTAACTACAAGAAGGACAAGTGGAGGATAATCACCATTACGGGCGATGACCTCAGCAAGGGCGGAATGACCCACGAGGGAGAGTTCTACTTTGCGGACTATGACTATCTGGTACAAGCAAGAATTTTTACATCCTCCACGAAGATAGGGAGCGAAGAAGATAAATACATTAAATCACAAATCAAAAATGGCAAAGAAAACTTATTACGAGAAGATTAAGGCACGCAGGGAAGAGTTGGGTCTTACACGCAAGGCGGTTGCCACTGCAATCTATGGCAAGGGAGAAAGGACACTTGCCAACTACTACAACCTCGAAAGGGGAATAACAAAGCAAATCAAGTTCAAGGACTTGGCGAGAGTGAGCAAGGCTTTGAATATGAGTTTGGATGAAATATTCAATTAGAAACAATATGGAAAAGGGACAAACACAGATTGCTTTCGGCACTACTGCCGAGCAGATGAAAGCATTGTATTTCAATGCCACAACATTAAAGGATGTTGCTTACAGGTTGTATCAGCTCAACTCAAGGGGAGAGAGATACTACTACACTTTCGGAACGGACGGAGAGCCTATCTTCTTCCCGAGTGTAACGACAGTGCTCCACAAGGTCGCACCCGAGAACAGGGTACTGACGGATTGGAAGTTGCGTCTGGGCAAGGAGGCTGCGGACAACTACACAAACGAGAGAGCTGCCTATGGTACTTTCATCCACGGACTTATTGAGCAGTTGGTCATTTCTCGTAGGTTTAATCTGGAAGAAATCAAGGAGAAACTTGAAAAGTATGTAGAGAGGGAGAAACTTCCTTACGGCTTTGTGGAGAGCCACATAGAGGAGGCAAAGGCGGATATGGTGGCATTTGCCAAGTGGATGAGGGACTATGACGTCAGACCTATTGCGGTGGAGGTGGCTTTGTACTCTCCGACTATGGGGGTGGCAGGAATGATAGACCTCGTGGCGGACATTAGGGAATACCCAATATCCAAAGAGGAAGAAATGGTCGCAAAGGCAAGTGACGAGGGCAAGGCAAGGGAGAAATACGGCAAGCGCATCTATGCCATAATAGACTTCAAAAGCGGAAAGAAAGGCTTTTACGATAGTTATGCACAGCAGTTGGAGATATACCGCAGAATGTGGAACGAGACTTTCCCCGAAATGCCTATTTCCCGAATGTTCAACATCGCTCCGAATGAGTGGATGGGCACGGCAAAGAAAGTGCCGTCTTACAATTACGAGGAACAGACGGACAACCCCGCAATAGCAAAGGTAGACCCAATACTCGCTTTGTTCGCCTGCGAGGAGGAGCAGGATAGGAAGATAGTGAACATCTCTGGTGTGATAGACCTCAACGAAAAGGAGGAGAACAATGTTCAGGTGTTCAACCTTGCGGAGCTGGTGAAAGAGAATAGGAAGAAGATTGAGGAAGCGGAGAGCGCAGAGGATGAAATTGAAGAAGATGAATTATTTTAGGTTATGAAAGGTAGGATTAAGAGGGAGGTGGCGGTATCGCCACTTCCTCCAAGATTAGGAAAAATCAAATGCGGAAAGAGAAGTGAGAAAGGCTTTCCGCAGTCGGTGGACTACTTCATAGCCACAGGCAAGTATGCACCTTTGTTCGATGCGGTGTATCCGCACGCAAATAGTCTATTGGTGTACTTTCCGAGCGATGACCCGGAGCAAGTATGTAGGGAGAATTATGTTTACAGGGACAATGCCGGCAGAAAGGTTGCAGAGGGAGACGGAGAGGAATTTTTGATATGGAGCGAGAGAAAGCAGGCGAGAGTGAGATGCAACATCTCCGACAATCCCGACATTATGGCGCAAGTGGAGAAGAAGTACCCGAGCAAGACAGGGTGGCAGGTCACTCTGACCTTGAATGTAGTGTTGCCTTTGGTGAACAAGATTTATGGGGTATGGACATTTGAGACGAAGGCGAGCGCAAGTAGCATCCCACAAATACGAGACACCTTCGATGCGATGCTGGAGAGCAATGGACACATAAGCGGAGTATTGTGCGACTTGAATGTAGCCTTTGCGAAATCCGACAATCCATCGGGTAGCCGTTTCCCAGTAGTCACTTTGGTGCCGAACGAGACGGAAACGAACATAGCGAAAGTACAAGAAGTTAAAATGTTAGGGCGATGAACAGGGACAAGAGCGAAATCTTCGGTTATCTTTCTTCGCAGAGTTGGTTTCCGAGGTTTATGGAATTGATGAACAAGTACCAAGACAGCGAGAGTTACAAGCAGAGCATCTTGGCAGGGAACAAAAGGGAGTACACTCTATTGTCGGCTTTCCCTTACAAGGAATTGAGCGAAAAGGAAAAATTGGAGTGGATAGAGCGCCACAATGAGTTTTTCTTTTGGTATAGGGGAATGAGGGGCAAGAGCACAAGCCACAAAGCGCACGGGGAACAAGAGGCGGAAAGAGCGACAAAGAGGAGAGCGCTGGAATGGGAAAAGCGAAAGCAAAAAGGGGAGAGAGTAGAGTACCAAGACCCCACGAATACTGCAAAGAGAAACCTTGAAGCCGCCAAATTGTTTTTGGCAAAGCGAAAGCAGAAAAAGGGGCATAGGAGCGCAATAAAGCGCAAAGACGATAAGAGTATCCAAAAATAGTTATAAACGGCTTAAAATAGCCTTAAATTAAGTTACACAACAATTATGAGTGCAAGTTACGAATATGATGAATGTCCTTACTGCAATGGCAGTGGGTACGAAATGACCGAGGACGGATTGGTGGAATGTGAGTATTGCGACGGCAGAGGTATAATGCTTACGGACGACCCCGCTTACTTGAAGTATATGGAGCGATTTAGACCCGACCCAGACGATTTGTACGAGGAAAAGCGAACGAGATTCGATTAGATATTGGAAAAACCGAAAAAGTTACTACCTTTGCATTAGAGTTAGTCCGAAAGGACAGCTCACAGATTGAAAGTCAGCAATCTGGTGAAATAGAAATTTACAAGAGAGCCTTTGAGTAGGGAGTGGACTGACTTACACACCCGAAAAAGGGCTTTTTTTAATTTTAGTTATTTATGAATAGTTTAAGCAGAGAAGGTAAACATAGAATTTATAGTTTTACTGCCGAATGGGCGATGGCTTTTGGAATAAATGGCGCAGTCTTATTGAGCAATCTTTATTTCTGGGTGAAAAAAAATAAAGAGAACGATGTCAGTTTCCACGATGGTCGCTATTGGACTTACAATACTCTGGATGCCTTTGCGGAACAATATCCGTTCTGGAGCAAAGACCAAATAAAGCGCATAATGAAAGAATTGCGAGATAAGGGAATTATATTGGTAGGTAACTACAACACTAACAAGTACGATAGAACCCTTTGGTATAGCATAGATTTCGATAAAGTGGAAAGTATGTTAATGGATGTGGCGAAATCGCCATATCAAGATGGCGAAAGTACCACACCTATACCAGATATATACACAAATATAAACTCAATAAAAGAAACTAATACTATAAATAGTATTAGCAAAGAAAAAAGCATTTTCTTTGGCGACCCACAAATGTCAAATCAAAGCACCGAGGGTGATACACCATCCCCCTTAAACAACCAAAAAGGAAAAGACTATTCTATGACCCCCCTTAATAATCCCCCCCTATCGGCAACCCGAGAGGAAAGGGAGCAAGCCTTCCGAGAGCAGGCCGACAAGTTTATCCCAGAGTATGGGCGGAAAATGATAGATGCCTTCTGCGACTATTGGACGGAGTTCGGAGGAAAGAAGATGCGCTTTGAGAAGGAAAAGACTTGGGAGTTGAAACGAAGATTGCAAACTTGGAAGAGGAACGATGACGAAAGAAAGGCACGATACCAAAGGACGGCAGCTCCGACAACCCCTGACAACTCACTTGACGCAAAAGAAGTGCTTAAAAATCTTGGAATATGAGAGAGAAAAACCCACTATCAATAACGGAGTTCGCCATCCCCAACGATTTCAAGCTGGAGGTGACAACCCTGTGCGAAATGATAACAGGCACAAACCTTTTGAGAGAGGTATGGGACTGCACTTGCCTTGATATGTTCTACGACAAGCGATGCAAGGATACATACAGGGCAATAAAGGAGATGTACGAGAATAGGGAAAAAATAGACTTTATGACTATTTCCACACGAATAGACAAAGCCTTTTTCACCCACGAATTGATAACCAATTCCGCCTATGTCATAAACGCATTTGAGTTGCGTGCGCATTGTATGGCATTGGTGGAGATAATGCAGAAGCGCAAATTCTATTTCTTCTGTGCCGAGGGACTACGAATGTCAGTACAGCCAACCACCACGGAGGGAGAATTGTTCGAGCAATCCGAGCAACTGAAAAAGAGCCTACAAGAGGGCACTCTAACGGATAGCACGGAGTTACTTGACGATGTTGTGGAAAAGGTTGTCGACCATATTCAGAATAACGATTTCAAGCGCATCGCCACGGGCTTTCCATCTTTGGACAGACTGACCTACGGAGGATTGGCAGCAGGCAACCTCGTTATCTTGGCTGCAAGACCATCGGTGGGCAAGACGGCATTTATGCTCCAAATGGCGAGTACGAGTGCGGAAAGACAAATCCCTACATTGGTGCTTTCGCTGGAGATGACGAATGTGGATTTGGCGAAAAGGCTATTGTGCAGCACCGAGTATGTCAATTCGTACCAAATGGCGAGCGGAGAGATGGATTGGCAGAGTTTCGAGAGGGCAAAGGCAGTCTTGGCGAAAAAGACCTTGTATATGGACGAAAAGCCGAGCACCATAGAGGATGTCTGTGCGCTTATCACGAAGAACCACCACAGAGGGCAGTGCGAAATTGCCTTTGTGGACTACTTGCAGTTGATGTCATCCACGGAAAGGGCGGAAAGTCAGAACATACAGGTAGGCGAAATGACAAAGAGGTTGAAGAAATTGGCAAAAGCCTTGAAAATACCTATTGTATTGCTTTGTCAGTTAAATAGGCGAGTAGCGAGCGAGAACCGAGCACCACAACTCTATGACCTACGAGATAGCGGCTCAATCGAGCAAGATGCGGATATAGTGCTTATGCTGGAGCGTAAGCAGGATGCAGAGGGCAACAACACGAAAGAAGTAAATATGTATCTTCGCAAGAACAGGGAGGGCATCAAGGATGTCACCATACGATGCGAAAGTAATGACAACTACACAAAATTTTATGAAATATGAGACGTTATAAAGAATTAGCCGACAAGTACCTCAAGCAAAGGGGACTGCGAGTGAATGGGGACGGCACGCAATTATTAGTCCCTTTCTACATTATGGATATTGCCTACCAAATCTATTCAAAGGAGGTACGCAATCAGGAGTTCCGGCACGAAGCGAGAAAGTACCTCACGGACTTTGCGAATGAATACAAAGCCTTTAATTGGGATTTGTTCCGGTGCTTGGACTTGGAAGAAACGGAGTTCGTTACGGACGAAATGGACAGGCTTGGAGTGTATCTACACAACTATGTGGAGATGTACCGTATGGAGTTATACACCTCTTTGGATGTCTATGGGGAGAAAGCAAGAAATGTCCTATCATCCATATTGCTTTGCGACCTGTTGGTGCAGATTTCGGGGATACTCTGGACTACGGAATACACCACCTTGCCTTTCGGGAAAGGCGAAACGAATATGCACCTCAAGCGGATGCGAAAAAGCCTAACGAGGGTAATGAACAGTTACGAGAGGGACTTGAATGTGGATTTCATCTGCAACCTCAATAACGGAGAGAGATTGAACAAGACTTGCTATGTGCTGGCGAACAAAGCTGTGCTATGGCTTAAAAAGGAGGAAAGCGATGAAGACTGAATTTCAATATAACGAATATGGAGTATGCACCAATCCGAAAATTGTATTCACACGCAATCTGGGTGAATGGGAAATACAAGTGGAGATAGCACAAAGTCCAAACGGCAAATGGGATTTTGGGTATATCATAAATTACAACACAGGCGGAGGGTGTCGTCCTGTTATGCTCCAAAAGGATGATAGGGGATTTACCGAAGAAGAAGCGAGGGTGCAAGCCTTGAAAGCGGTTGAAAGTTTCGTACGGAAAACGCGGGAGACGAACAAAGAAGACCAGAGCCGTTTATTGGATATTATCTGGGAAGAAATGCAACCAAAATTATTTTAGTTATGAAGACATACATCGGAATAGACAACGGAGTATCGGGGACTATTGCAGTCCTCTCTCCGTCAGGCAACCACTTCGGCAAAATACCGACCAAAAAGGAGCAAGACTACACCAAGGCGAAGAAGAACATTACACGGCTTGACTACGGCCAATTTAAGGCTATTTTAGAGCCTTATAGGGGCGAAGAAACAATAGTGGTTATGGAACGCCCAATGGTCAATCCCACGAGGTTTTTAGCTACTGCATCGGCCTTGCGTTGTCACGAGGCGGAATTGATATGCATCGAGGAATTGTGCTTGCCTTTGCGGTACATAGATAGCAAGGAATGGCAAAGAAATATGCTACCAAAGGGCGCAACCGACCTAAAAAAGGCAAGTTTGGATATTGGCAACAGATTGTTCCCTAACTTCAAGGACTACAAGCATTTAGATAGGGATAGTCTATTGATAGCGGAGTATGCAAGACAAAAAATCTATAATTTTTTGTAGAATTATTTGGAAATGTAAAATAATCGTTATACCTTTGCAAATGAAAGGAGAGGCGTAGTGAGTACGCAGAGAGAATTGAAAATAGTGTTTAAGTTTAATAAGTGTGAATAAATCGGTATTAGTTACAGTTTCGCATAATTCTTCCCTCCTTTCTTTTTAGTTTGACAATATTAAAAGAAAAAATATGAAAAAGGTATTAGTAATTGTAGAAATGGCTTGCGTGTATGCGCTTATATTAGCCGCTATTATCGGAGTGCTGGGTATGCTTGGATGCGGAATAACCGACCTCTTTATTGAGGTGCCGAGAGAATACTATGCGTTCTTCGGATTGCTTGTTTTAATCCCTTTGCTTTTGGGATATGCGTACGAGGGTATTAGTCACTTAATTCAGCGAAGAAAATGAAAGCAGGTGACATTGTTGTAAGCCGTATGACGGAACACCAAAGGTGGGGTACGGCAATCTTCATAGGTACTTGGCGATGCGGAGGGTTTGACTGGAACGAGGTGTAGATTATCGGGAGATGCGGAACGGAGATGCACGAATATTGCCTACCTTTGAACGAAGAAACTTGGAAATTGATAGGAACAACCAATAATTATTAGCATTATGAAATCACAGAAAGACATTATCAAGGACGCATTGTTTCGTGGAGAAACATTAGACCAGTTGTCTATGTTGTTCGACTATGGGGTCAGCAATCATACGGCAATAATGACATTAGTCCGCAGGGACTTGCAGGGGACTAAATTTTATGTAGTCACGGAGTGGAGAAAGGCGAGGTCAAGAAAGACAGGTAGGGAGGTGCGCTATGCCGTTTATTACATCCCGCACAGGGTGCGCAAGCCGTCCCTTTGGGAGCGAATAAAGCAAGCAAGGAGGAGGTAGTATGTACTATTGGCTGAATGTGTTCGGAGAGGTGGAGCATAGTGACATAGAACTCTCGTGGGCGAAAGAATTAAAGCAGAGTGGCAACTACTTCCAGAGCGAGGCGGAAGCCGTATTGATGAGGATGCGAATAAGGAGGATATTGAATGCGGGTAAGGAGAAAGACAATCTGGGGGAAGATAAATAGTAATGGCGAGCTGGTGGTGCGTCTTGCGGACTTGGATGAGTTTTGCAAGATGCACCCCAATCGTTCTATCATCCTCAGAGCGGAAATACAAAGCAAAGAGCCGTCTTGCAAGTTGAAGGCATATTTCTTCGGCTATGTGATAAAGGAGGTGCAGAGGGCTTTCTACGATGCTGGGGAGGATTGCACGGAAGAACAGACCTACAACCGAATTAGGGCGGTATGCCCTTTGTTCCTTTCGGAGGAAAGGGTAGAGGGCAAGTGGAAGGTACGGATGAGGGAGTGGGAGGAATTGGACAGTGCGGAGGCGGTGGAGGTAGTCGCTTGGATACAGAGGTATATGGCGGAGAATTATTATACAATCTTGAATGACCCGATATGATAACTACAAGGGAAGAATACGAGTATGCAGTATCAAGGGGCTATGAGCCTTTGACGGATGCAAGGTTGCCAATGGACATACATCTGAGGGAAGAAATCCAAAGGGAGTTGTTCGGCAAGAACACTATGGAGGATAACGCAAAGTTCTACAAGTGGTGCATCGAGCACAAGCCGAATATCTGTGAGGAATGTGGCAAGCCCATACGATACGCAAGCGCAACGAATGTGAGCCACATACTTACTCGGGGGTCGCACCCCGAGTGCGCTCACGACCCGAGGAATGTGAATATCTTGTGTGCGGAACACCATAATCAGTGGGAGCATAGCACTACTCGTAAAGCTATGATAATCAATGCGAAGAACGAGCGGACGATAGAATTATTGAAGAAAGAATACAATTTATTGCGGAAAAATTTTGTACTTTATTGAAGAATTACTATATTTGCATATAATTTAATACACAACATTATGGAAAAGAAATTAACAAGATTTAGTTTAGAGGAATTGCAAGCCAATCCGAAACGGAAAGTAGTCACAGATGACGGCAGAGATGTGCGTATTGTCTGTGTTGACAGAATGGACGGAAAAAATAGATGCGACAAGGCTATGACATACAGGGATAAATTGACAGAGAGCCTCGAAAAGGCAGGTTTCCACAAGGGAAACTACGGGGGATTGTATTTCAAGAAACTCGTTGAAGAACAAGTGTTAATCCGAGTCATCTCTGAAGATTATGTAACTAACAATGCGGAGGTCTATAACTCTTATAGTGGCAAGAGTTATGGGGATATGAGTTACGAGACGAATTGCCTATATGCGTTAGGGATTGAAGAAAAAGCAAGAAACTTTGGAGAAGTATGCAGGAAAGCAATGTTATAAAGTGCCGTGACCTTATGATAGGTGACTGGATACAGGATGACCACGGATTTAGGTTCTATATAGTCGGACTTGGCGAAGACTATGCCTATGGCACTTTTGAGGGAAACGAAGCCGACCCGTGGGAGTTCGATAATAAGATAGAGCCTTGTTATGGCATCCCAATGGATGAGGTGAGAGAGCAGGTGGAGGCAGTGACGGAGATAACAATGGATTTCGATTACCTACACGAGTTTCAGCAGTATTTGCGAGTTACAGGAATGAGGGAAGAAGCAAACAAAATCAAATTATAAATAAATGGCATTGTGTGGTATAATGGTATAATCGCTTGGGTATCCAGTGCAAGTAGGTGGAGTTAAATTTTAATTCGGTGGTACTGCGAGAGATGCGGGTTCAAGTCCCGCCACAATGCCTTTAATTCGGAGCAAAAGAATGATAAACCCAAATAGCATTTGCGCTGCGGAAAACGAGAAAGGGATGTACGAGGAAAGTGCATATATGTACGAAGTTTCCGCAATGGAACGGAATGGACATAAACGCAAAGGGTGCTTGGGACATCTTCTGCGAGGGAAAATTCAAAAAGGAAAAGAAATGAAAAGATTAGTAAAATTTTTGTGGCAGTTGCCACAAAACATAATAGGCTTGTTGCTTGTTATGGTAGTTAGAGCTGACACTATCAAGAGGGTAGACGGCAAGCGGATATGGTACTCCGAGAAGATGAGAGGGGCGGTAACTCTGGGCGAGTTCATCGTTATCAATATGGATAAGTATTATTCCGCTCCTACGAGCACGGAAAGGCACGAAATAGGGCATTATAAGCAGAGCCTTATATTTGGGTGGCTTTATTTGTTTATCATCGGTATTCCGAGCATTATTCACTGCAAGTTGCATAAGGGAGGAAACTATGGGCATTTCTACACGGAGATGTGGGCGGATGAGGTCGAAGAATTGAAAATCCCTATGGTATGGCTGTCCGTTGTATTGCATTTGGTGGTGTTGTTTACAATATTGTTGTTGGTATGACAAGGCAGGAATACAATAAGCATTACTACCAGTTGCATCGCAAGCGGATATTGGAGCGGAGCAGAAATCGGTATTGGGAGAAGAAAGGGGATATAAGCAAGCAGGCCGAGTGCAAGGCAAGGCGCAAGAGCCGTTACGATAAGCGATACAGGGAGGAAAACCGAGCCTATTGGCGGTGGTACTACCGAGAGAATAAAGAGCGATTGAGTGAATATAGCAAAGAATACTACAAGAAGAATGCAGACAGACTTAAAGAGCAAGCCCGAGCCAACTACCAAAAGGCAAAGAACGGAGGAAGAAAAGGAAAAGCGCAGGGAGTACGATAGGGTATACCAAAAGAAGAACCGAGAGAGGTTGTCGCAAAGGCAGAGGGAGCGCAGGGCGGAGAAAAGGGCGGAGAGAGCCAAAAACAAGCCCGTAGAAGAGCCGAAAGAGCCAAAGCCGATAAAGAGTACCCCAAAGCCTTTAATGCCGCCTAAAACGGCCGAAAATAAGGTCGGAATAAAAGGGGAGGCAGTAAGGCGGAGTAGGGTCAAGGAGAAAAGGGTATTGGCGGTGGATGTTCCCAAGCCAATAAACGAAACTTTAATTAAAAAATTGGGTTGGATAATGAGCGAAGAAAGGAAATATATTTTATCCGAAGTGTTGTACGGAATAACTCCAAGCAAGAAGGGAACGGAATTGCGAGATGCGCTGGAATACTTTGAGAGGGTACTATTTACGGCAGAGCAGTTGGAGGTGTTTGGAACGAGGTTGAGGAAGATGGTGGTAGCGATGAACCTGAACGAGCCGAGAAATCAAATCAAGGTCATCACGGAAAGGCAGAATGAAACAATCATCGGATTTAAGTTTGAGGATGAATGGGGCAAAATAATGTTCGTAAGGTTCAAAGAAATTAAGGGAAACTATTGCGAAAGTGACTAAAGATTAGTATATTAGAGATATGAAAAATCTTATTATTATTAAGTGGTGCTTGAAGTTTTTACAAAAAAGGTGTAACATCTTTTTTATGTGCGCGTGCAACAATGGCGAGGCGTTTATCGGATTGCAAGGGAAAAAGGAAATTTTGGATACTTGCTTGCAGGAGCTGATGAAGAACGGAAAGGATGTGAAAGAGTGGTTTATCGACGGAATGGTTAAGTATCTGGACAAGTATCAAAGCGAAAAGAAAATCTTTTTGGAAAGGTTGGAAAATGCTGAACGAGATACACAATGAAGATTGCCTTACAGGGATGATGAAAATACCCGACAGGTCGGTGGACTTAATCTTGTGCGACTTGCCTTATGGCGGAGCAATCAAGCGAGGAGGAGTGGAGTGGGATGAGAAGATAGACCTTGATGCGTTGTGGAGGGAGTATAGGCGAGTAATCAAGAAAGGCGGCAACATCCTATTCTTTGCATCGGGGACATTTGTAGCGAGTGTTATTGCGAGCAATCCAAAGTGGTATAGGTACAATTTGGTATGGGTTAAAAATCGTATTTCGGATTTCTTCCACGCAAGCCAAAAGCCTATGAGTAAACACGAGGACATTTTGGTATTCGGAGCGAAAGGAAAGCACACCTACAATAGCGGAGTGGTATCATCCCGAGGAGCCGAATACACGAAGGGCGGAGGAAAGTGCTATGCAGGGAGCATAAGGCGGAGCGGAGAAAGAAAGTCCAAACGCAACTACCCTACCACGATACTTGAATACGCAAGCGTCCAAAAGCAGAGGGTCGCATCCGAGAAGCCGTTGGGGCTTGTGCGTAAGCTGGTGAGGATGTATTCCAACGAGGGAGATGTAGTGTTAGACCCTTGCGTCGGGAGCGGCACCACGATAGTCGCTTGCAGGTTGGAGGGAAGAAACTACATTGGATTTGAGAAGAACGAAGAAAATTTTAAGATAGCATCCATTCGGATTGCGGAGTTTGCATCCGAGGCGGAAAATAAAAAATTGTTTGAAAATTATGGGTAACAGGTTAAAGGGGTTTTTGCGCCTGAGTGCAATCCCCAAGAATTTAGTGCAGACCACCAAGAGTGGTGCAAAGGGTGTGTATATTTCGGTGTCCGAATTGAGAGAAAAAGGAAAATTCGGGGAGACGCACACGGTAACCATCTGGGATAAGGATGCGAAGAAAGCAGTATATATTTGCGACCTTAAGCCAGATGATTGGGAAGACAGGAAGGGGGCTGAAAATTCACGAGTTGAAAATTCACGGACTGACGGGGGAAACGATGACTTGCTGTTCTGAGCGAAGAAAGCTAAAAATTTCGGGTGGGGTGGAAAATTCACTTCACCCGTTTTTCTTTCGAAAATTCACGGACTAAAAATTCACGGAGGTAGTGCCGGCTGTCTGTGCCGGCTATCTGTGCCGGCTATCCCTGTGGGTGCGTGCGTATAATACGCACGAATGTGCGGAGGCATACCCGTGGGTATCTGAGTTGTCCTTTTGTCGAGTATTCAGGCGAAAAGGACAAAAACGGCCTAAATTCGGACTTATACGGCCTTATTGGTATAAGACTACCAAAACGGATTATAAACCCAAAGAAACGGCCTAAAATTAAGTCGTACGGCCGTGTTCGTTTCTTGTCAGTAAGTCAAAGAGTATAAAGAGAAAGAAAGTAGGCACAAGTGGCCTACTTTGCGTTTTCGATTGTTTCGATGTTATAATAGTCAAAGTTTGGAAAATTTTTAATCATTAAACCTTTTGCGAAAGAAGTGGAAAGGGTAGTGCCGTATCCGTTGGAATATGCTTGTATATTAGCCCTTTCCTCCAGTGCGAAAACAACACGACGTAAAAAAGACGGGTGGCAAAGTGGAAAGGCCGTGCGAAGTAGATCAAAGTGTTCATCGGACGATTTTAGTTTAACACTCCACATAATATACTGTTTAATAGTTCGGAAATAAACTAAACAGCACGCAAAAAGGTTCACCCGGTAGCCTTCGGCCTCTTTTGCGTATATGTAATTAAATAGCTTTGTGGAGGCTTTGAGAATTTCATTTGCCGGGGTTGTTTGAGGGGTGGAAATGTCGTATATGATATTAAGTATCTTTGCGGACTTTGTGAAAGTTCGACGACAATTATACATATTTACCGGATGCCCGGCCATTACCGCCCCTATATTCGGAACAAAGCCTTGCGCGGATCGGTATATCTCAATTCCGGAAGTCTTTTGCCTTTGTGCGTTTAATTTAGGTGTGTTCGGGGCTGCTAGTATTTTCTTTAATAGTTCGTTATCTCCATTTTGCAAAAGGGATAAAGCCTCTTCGAGGCTTTTTGTACCGGAAAATATGAAACTTCTTTCTGAAACATCATCAGAAGTGCGGTTTTTCTCACAGTTCGGAGTGCGCTCGATATATTTGCATACTTCCTGAACTGAATTAAAAGTAAAAATTTTGTCTATTTTCTCCATATCCGTAACTATTTAGCAAGATTCGCAAGTGCTTTTGTATATTCGTTGTTGTTATCCATACGGCAAACGAGTTCGGAAATAACATCCTTTGAAAGTCCTTTCACAAGAGTGTTATCCAGTACCGTAGCTTTATTCATTTCCCTGAACTTATAAAGGCGTGCAATAAGTCTGTATCCGCAAATAAGGTGTATTTTTGTGTCCTTTGCTGCAAGTCGGAGGCCGTGAACAAAGCTAAAAATTTCCATATCATTACCGCAAAGGGCTTTTTCAATTCTTTCATCATAGTCCACGGGGATAAAAATAAACCTATCTCGACTACTTTCATCCATCTGGAAACGGCCACAATATTCCTCAGTAGCGCCTAAACCGTTGGTGTTACCGGCTGCAGCACAGTAAAAATTTTCGTGCTTTTTCACTTTGCCACAGTTCGGAAAGGTGAAATAGCCGTTTGCGAGTGCTGCATTTAGAGCAATGATAGCCTCCGCCGTGGAGTTGTCCAGTTCATCGAACATTATTAAACCGCCCTTTGTCCACGCCTCGTAAAAGGGCGTATTTTGATAGTTTCCGTTTGCGTCGGTGTATCCCGACAAATCGAACTTTGTCAAGATGGTATTTTGGTAGTAAAAATCCACATTCAAAGCCTTTGCAAGTTGCTCGCAAATAACATTCTTTCCAGAACCCGCAGGGCCGTAAAAGTATATATTTTCGCCCGCGCAAAGGTATGAAAGTGCATCAGGGAATATTTTATGTGTTAGCCCTTCTACTTTTGCCGTGCCTTTAGGCGTTTTCACCTCCAGAGCGGCCGATGATGGTGCGTTCTTTTTGAGGTCATCTATTTGCGCTTGTAGACTGGATATAACAGTATTTTGCAAGTAATCTACAAGCGGATCAAGTAGTCCGTTCGGGGTTGTTGTGTTTGTCTGTTTCATTTCAGTTTCTTTTTTAGTTTCCATTTTTTGAGTTGTGGGTTTCGGTTCACTTTTTGGGTTTACACCGACTTTTTTTGCGCAAAGTAGTAGAGGGGTGCGCGAATTGGCATTGAGTGCAAAATTTACCTCCACCATCGCATCATCATTCTGAACTACCAAAGTAGCACAAGAAGATGAACCGTATCGAGGATGGCCAGGAACGCCAAAAAATTTAGTCTCTTCTGGAATGTTGTTTTTTGTTACATAGTTCAGGACCTCAATTTGGAGGGCTGTAAAATTACCCCTGAGGGGTTTGTCTGTAAGTGTTTTAAGCATATCTAAAAATTTTGATTGTTGTCGTTTCGGATGCAAAGGTAGTTATTATTTTCGTAACTGCAAATTTTTTTGAAAAATTCACTCAAATAATTTGCATAAACTTTGATGAAAAATAAAAATAATTGTCTAAAAATTAGCTGTTTACAAAAGTAAAAATTTCCGTCTAAAAATTTCGGTTGGAGAAATCTAAAAATACCCGCCGGGGGTGTTGTGCCTGTTTGCTCGGGGTTCAGGGGTTCAGGCGGTGCAGCCGTGCAGCCGTGGAGAGCCTCCAGTAATCGAGTGGTCAGTTCAAACAAACCCACGGAGTGAAAAAAGCCCTTTATTTGCGTTTATAGGTTGTTGGTGGTATCGTTATACCTTTGCGACATATAAAGCCGTTTATTTGCCCTCAAATTGAGTTACACGGCAAAAGACAGAAAGACAAGGACCGAATAAAAAAGAAAAAAGCCCCTCGAAAGGGGCTAAGCTATTTAATTCGCACAATTTTTATACAACGTCCAGTATCAGCCAAAATTCTAACTCCTTTATATAAAGGCTTATAAGATTGTAAAAGGGCCCAAGCCTCAAGCGTTGCACAATATAAAGGTTCATCTTCGGCAAAAAATCTGATATATAAAGAGATTTGTAATTTTCTGTTTTTCTTTTCATAACATCTTAATTTTAAGGGGTTTATAAAATTATATACGAGTTATAAGCCGTCTCCACCCGCAAGCCCTCGGCCGTTTCAAAGGCGTAGGTGAAAAAGTTACAAGTATGAGATATGATATAACCTAAACTTGTAGCATTCTCTTCTTGCCTTTTTTTTTCGCAAAGGAATAAGGCCCTTTTTTTCGCCGAACTGCAAGATGCATAAACGTCGTGTAAAGATGTAACATGATTTTGCCTTGAAATCTCGAAAGCGTGCAAAAACTGAAGTCCTTTTTGTGAATTTTTAGAAATGTGTTTCATAAATAAAATTTTTTAATAAGTAAGTAAATAAATATCATTGTTCAGGCTTTCCTCTCTGAACTCGATTGCAAAGGTATAACGGATTTTCGATATATGCAAATTTTCTATTAAATTTTCTTCACCTTTTTTGCATATATTTTATTATGTTCTTGAGTTTCAATAGGTTGCAAGGTTAAAATTTTTTTGAGCGAAATAAGAAAATACAGATAAACGCAGCTACTTATATCTCTGGATGCAGTAGGTTGTTTACGCCTTTATTTGTATATATGTAGCTAGGTTGCTTTCGCTTTTGTAGGGGGTTACCTTTCGTGATGCGCTTATTACTTTCACGTCCCCAAAATGTAATCCTCTCATTTTCACCCACTTAAACCCCGATACTTATAGTATTACTTTAAGTAGAACGCACCACGGAGCGCACTCAGATAGCACCCAAAGAAAGGCGCAAAGCCAGCCAGAAGGGGCGCTAGCGAAGTAGCTCAAAATATACAAAAAGTCGCTTTTTTGCCGTTTTGGTCTCCGAAAACACGGGGAAAACACTTTTTGGGACTTACAAAAAGTCGCATTTTAGGCAAAAAGGGGCAAAAGATGATAAAGGGGCGTTACACATCTGGACATCTGGACGCCTGGACGCCTGGACGCCTGGACGCCTGGACGCTCGGTGCGTCAAGCACTTCGGAGAGCAGCCACGGGGCGACATAACTAACAAGGTGGGGGCTAATCTGACACCCCCGGGGGCGGAGCGGTGGAGGGGGGGGGAGTTAGTCCGCCCATAGTGCGCGGTACTAAAATTAAGAAATAAAGTGTATCTTTGTGAGAAAGGAGGAAAGAAAATGGGAAAATTGGACAATACATCAGTAGAGCGGAGGGTAGGAGTGATGCGAGATTTGTCGGAGGGTGAGACTATGAGTGCGGTTGCGAGGAAGTACGGGATGGGGAGTAATACTGTGAGGGACATCAGGGGGGAGGCATTAGAGGCTTGGAGAGAGGCGAACATAGGGGCGATGGACGATATGATAAGTAGGGAGATGATGCGTATAGACAGTTTGGAGGAGGTAGTGATGCGGGACTACGAGAACAGCAAGCGTTCGTTAAAGCCTATGGAGTATGCGGCATTGATGGCGAGGGGGTTGAGTATGGACGAGATAGACGAGTGTTTTGCGAGCAGGCCTCAGAGTGGAGACCCGAGGTACTTGGACACTTTGTTGCGCATTGGGATGCAGAGGATGCGATTGATAGGTGCGGTTGGCAGGAGTGATAGGCGGAAGCAGACTATCAACCAGTACAACTTCGGGAATTTGAGTGAGGAGGATATGCGCAGGATAGTTGGAGAGATGCAGGACGGCAAGTACAGGGAGGGCAGGTGATGAACGAGGAGATGTATGCGGAGCAGATGGTGCGGTATATGTCGGAGCGTGATTTGGGGATATATCTGCGTTATTTGCATCCAGAGTTAGAGATGACGAAGTGTCATCGTAACTACTACAAGATACTAAACAAGTTTGCTCACAAGGAGGTTAAGAAGTTAATTATCAGTGCGCCTCCTCAGTTTGGAAAAGCATTGAGGATAGATGAGCCTGTATTGACTACAGGGGGGTGGAAGAGCCACGGAGAGTTAGTAGAGGGCGACTATGTGTTTGGTGAGGACGGAAAGCCGAAGAGGGTATTGTGGAATAGTGGTGCATATAGTTGGCGTACGAGGAGGGTAGAGATGGCAGGCGGAGAGAGTATGGTATGTGCGCCAGAGCATTTGTGGAAGATATATTCCGACCACGATGATAGGAGGGGTCGTGTAGAGGAGATATTGGAGACGCAGAACATTTTCAATCGTAAGCATCGTAGACATCCGTACATAGCGGTCAATCGTGCGATAGAGTGCGAGGAAAGGGAGTTGCCTATTGAGCCGTATTTGTTAGGGTATTGGCTTGGGGATGGATATTCTCGTCAGGGCAAGATATGTAGCGGAAAGGAGGATGCTTGGAATTTGAGCCGGTTTGGTGTTGTCGAGGAACGCAAAGGTGGCAAGATGTACATAGTTAGGGTAGAGGGTTTGTCGAAGAAGTTGAGGGAAAACAACCTAATACAGAACAAGCATATTCCCGAGGAATACTTTTTAGCATCCGTCGAGCAGAGGCTGGCATTGTTACAGGGCTTAATGGACACGGACGGATACGCATCGAAGAGGGGATATTGTGAGTTTTGTCAAAAGGAGGGTCAGTTAGGCGAGGATGTCTATACTTTGCTCCGAAGTTTGGGATACGAGCCTACGAAGAAGTACGAGAGGGCTATGTGTAATGGCAAGGATTGTGGCAGGAAGATACGCATCACATTCAGTCCCGACAAGGGGGATGAGTTATTCCGCTTGCCGAGAAAGCAGGCGAGGGTAGACAACAAGGAGGCAGTAGACCGAAATGACAAGAAGAAGTTTTTCATCGTTGGTATAAGGGAGAGCGAGGACACAATGGTTAATTGCATCCAAGTAGAGGGTGGTATGTACCTTGCTGGTCGTGCGCTTATCCCTACCCACAATTCCGAGGGAAGCAGTAGGGGATTGCCGAGTTTTCTTATGGGTATGCGTCCGAGTGACAGTATAGTTATTGGTAGTTACAACACGGAATTGGCGAGGACGTTCAATTCGGATGTACAGAGGTGGATGCGCACGGATGCTTATGGTGCGGTCTTTCCTAACACTATCATCAGTGACGGCAGGGAGAACAGGGAGTACAAGTGCAACGCGGACGAGACGCAGGTAGTCGGTGAGGACGGCAGTGGGTTGAGGGTAGTCGGCAGGGGCAGTTCGTTGACTGGTAGAAAGGTGGATGTAATGATTATGGACGACTTGTACAAGGACTACAATGAGGCGAGCAGTCCGATAGTGCGGAACAAGACTTGGAGGTGGTACACGAGTGTAGTCTTGTCCCGATTGCAGGATTGGGGACAGCAGTTGATGGTGTTCACGAGGTGGAACGAGGATGACTTGATAGGACGGATTATGCAGACGGAGAGGGTAGTGAAGATAGAGAGGTGGAGCGATTTAGACAAGGTTGGTGACGATTGGGCGTATGTGAACTTTCCGGCTATCAAGGTGGGCGCTCCTACGGAGATAGACCCGAGGGAGGATGGTGAGGTAATTTTCCCGAGCCATAGTAGTTTGAAGACCTTGTTGGCGAAGAAGAGGGCTGACCCTTATGTGTTCGAGTGTTTGTATCAAGGCAATCCGTTCAGTGAGGACAACAAGTTGTATGGTGAGTTCAAGACCTACACGGACAAGGGCGAGTATGGAGTATTGGTGCGCAAGGGGTGTTGCATAGACGTAGCTGGCAAGGGAGGGGATGACACTTGCAGTATCTGTTACGATGTGTATAGGAGCAAGAACAATGTGTACAATGAGCAGACGAGGCGGTTTGAGCCTTTGGTATTCATATTGGTGACGGACATTTACTTGAGCAATGCTGGAGTAGAGGAGACGAGCATAGTGATACCTCAACAGATAAATATGCAGGGCAGTCAGGTTGTGTGGTGCGAGCGGAATGCAGGTGGAGAGCAGTTCGGAATGAGTATAGCGAAGAAGGTGCGTGCGAAGATAGAGTTGTATTTCAGTGAGGGCAACAAGGAGGCGAGGATTATCAATTCGGCTGGGGATGTAATGTCTCAGATTATCTTTCCGTTGGGGTGGGAGAGCAGGTGGCCGAAGGCGTTCAAGGAGCTGGACGGCTTTGTTAGGCATTTCAAGGCGAATGCGCACGACGATGTTCCGGATGTATTGAGCAGTATTGTACAGAGGGAGATACTATGCAAAAATCCCACACGAGGATATGTGGGATTTAGGAATAGGGGCATTAGGAGGGCGAATTAGTCCTCCTTTTTCTTTTCGCTCCGTTTTTGGAGTATCATCGTAAAGAGGGTGCTCCACTCAGTTATGAGCATAAGGGCGAAAATAAAGCCGATAGGGAGCAGTATAGGCAGTAGAGCCACTATGGGACTGACGATGCCTATAAACGCAAGTATGACCCCTAAAACGAGCCATACTAGCCAAATTGCGGTAAATGTAAAATTCTTCATTTCGTTGGTTTCTTGATATTGAGTTTAGAAAGGGCAAATTCCACGAGTGTATGAATGTCCTCGAATAGGAATTGCGCTTGTTCTTCTTCGCACTGGTCTTTGAGCAGGGCGATGTTCTTCCGAATGGTGTCAGGGTGATAGTGCAGACGGAAGATTGGTCTTTGTGCCGGTCTTATGCCGGTGATGACTGGAGTGACTGTCTTTTTCATTTCAGTGGACATTTAGGGATTTGGAAGTGGAATGCATTTGCTTGGATGCAGAAGTACTCCACTTTCTTGTTAGTTTTGCATCCTCTTATTTCACGAAAATTGCATCTTTTGCAGTATTCTCTTACTTTTTCGTCCGTCATAGCTATTTACCTGTTGAGCCGTAGCCGTTAGTACCTCTGTCGGTGGATGAGAGTTCATCCACTTCTTCAAATTCAATTTGAGGGATTGGCATTATTATCATCTGGGCAATTCTTTCTCCAACTGCATATAGGCGAGGAAGAAAAGGCGTGTAACCTTGTGGGACATCTGGGTAGCAATCTTGTCTACCATAGAATGTAACGAAGCTATCATCCCACTCCGTTTCGTCTATGCCGTACCAATCCGTTTCGTCCTTTCCGATTTCTTTATTAGTCGCCACCACTAATGTAGGCTTGAATTTAGCCGTCACTTCGCCCCTGTAATGGGCATCTATAACGGCAACCGCATTGGATAGGGCTAAATCTTTCCGACAGATAGAGCTACGAGGGAAAATCAAACCTACATAGCCTTCTGGGATTTCAAAGGCAAGCCCAAAGCCATAGGTGACATTGCCTTCCGCATCAAATACACGGCTTACGGCAGTCAAATCAAAGCCGGCATCGGTAGGGTGCGCTTTACTTGGCAAGACTGCATCTTCTCTTAATTTCTTTACTTTTACTTTCATAATAAACAAAAAGCCACTCAATATGTGAGAGAGGATTTTCTGATGCGAAAAATACATATCAAGTGGCCGTATTGTTATATCTCTATTCCTCTTCTCACTACAAAGATAGTGAAAATTCGTGAACCTCCAAAGTTCAATACATATCGGGGTCTTTTAATCCCTCATACCCAATCAAGGTCAAAGAATCAAAACTAAGGCTTTGGCCGAAATTTTGCCATTCAAGTCGTTCTCGCATCCCCGTTTTGTTTTTGTGCGTGGCTTGAATCCCCCCTCTACACTTTCGTGCCTTTTAGGTTGCTCCACAAGGTTGTATGAGGTCGTATGATGTGAGTAGCACAGAGCATACACTTGAAAAGTTCCTTGTGCGTATGTTGCAAGGCTTGCAGTTGGATTGAGTTTATAGGGTCTATCCGTATCAACACCCTCTCAGTCAAAGTACATTTGTCTATCAAACGAAAAGCCCCCCGAAATTTGACTTCCGAGGGGCATCTTTTTGCACCTACATACACTCCAAAGAGAGTATAACGGGGATAGCTGCAAAAGATATATTCCGTATATTTCCTTTGTATAACCACCAAGTCCCCATCTCGGCAATCATTTGATACCACAAAGATAGTGAAAATTTTTGGTTCTGCAATTCTTTTTCTACAAATATCAAAAAGATTTTATATATTTGCAGATGTAGGCAAAGGGTAAGCCGGAGTATAAACCTTTTAATTTTATAAGATTATGAGAATTTGTCCTTGTACTACTACCGCAGCTTTGCCTGACATCCCGAAGACCGAATGCAAGCAGAGTTTCGGACAGATACAGAAACTTGCACTTGTTCGTATCTATTCAACAGGTACTACCAAAAACAAGTTTGACAACACTAACGACATCAAGAAGCTTGCAACTTGGCAGAAATTCACCCAAGCTACTGACGGAACGAAGATAGTCGTTACTCCTTTCGTGGAAGCCCCTACGCAGGATGGCGGAGATGCCATCACCTTTGGTGGCGGAAACGACACTCTTGGTGGAGTGGAGATGAGGGTCGGCAGAAATGCTACCAATATGTCCTTTGCGCTCCGAGAGTGGTCACAGGGTGCTATCAAGGCTTTGAAGGCACTTGAATGCGAGGGCGCACTGGGTGTGTACCTTATCAACGAACACGGACAGATTGAGGCAAGAAAGGTAGGTGAGGAGTATTTCCCACTTCCTATTCAGTCTCTCTTTGTGGGTGACAAAATTCACGGAGGATTGCAGGAGCCTGACAGCAATGCTTTGCAGTTCTCTTTCGCTCCGAACTACTCCGACGACTTGGAGATAGTTACCGCTGAGTTTAACGCAGTAACCGACCTTTAAGGTATGGCTGCGAAGAAGACACTTGTTGCACTTGCTCCGAAAGGGAGCAAGGCAACAGAGTTCTTTGAGATAGAACACGCAGAAAGGATACTAAGACTTCACAACTGCGCTTGGGAAGTAGTGGATGACAATTTAGAATGGACTGGAAATGAGTTTGTCAAAAAGCCAAATACAAGCCGAGTTAAATCAGTCGAGCAAAAGACCGCAGATTAACGAAGCATTAAGACAGCAGGAAAGGATAAAGTTCCACGCAGATACGAATATGTCTGCCGTGATGGGAAGACCATACAATGACTTCTGCCTTTACCTCAAATCTTTGTTGCCGACAGACAAATACCTAAACTGCATCAACAATCTAAAATTTCCTCTACCTACCAACAAGATAACAGATAGGATTTTCACCATACTTGCAAAGGTGCACGATGGACGCAACCCCGCTATTGATTATCAGTTTAGGAGCGTGGATGCGAAAGCCGATTGGGAGAGATACCGCACGATGATACTCGGGGAGCCGGGTGTATGGAGCAACAAGATGTGGGATTACTTCAAGACCGAAATAAACTGCATCTTGGTTGTGGATATGCCTAACGAAGAAAGGGAGGGAAAATCCGCTCCTTACTTCTACCCTGTTTCCATAGCGGATGTAGTATCATACGGCACCAATCCCTATAACGGCAGTATGGAGTGGCTTATTTTCAGAAGGGCAGATGAAAAGGTTGTAGTTATCGACGATACATCCTACCGCATCTTCGAGGTCAAAAATACCTCTCTTGTGGCGCTTGTGTCAGAGTCCCCTCACGGACTTGGCTATTGCCCTGCAAGGTTCTTTTGGAATGAGCCATTGAGCCTATCCAATCCCGATGTGAAGAAATCCCCATTGAGCAAGGTACTTGCCGATTTGGATTATTATCTTTTCCGCGAGTTATCAAAGAAACACCTTGACTTATACGCATCTTTCCCTATCTATTCCGGATACGAGGAGGAGTGCGACTATACGGATGCGGACGGCAATTGTTGTCACCACGGCTATATGCAAAAGCCTGACGGCACTATGGTGCTGGATGTGACTGGCAATCCTGTTGCTTGTCCTATCTGCAAGAGCAAGAAGTCCCTTGCTGGTGCAGGCTCGTACATAGAGATACCTGTTCCTGCGGACGGAATGCCCGATATGCGCAACCCGATACAAATGCTCGGTATAGACCGAGATAGCCTTGACTACAATGTGGAGGATTTGGACAGGATACGCAAGGAGATAATCGCATCTTGTGTTGGGGTGGACAGTTCTATCATCAACGAGGCGTCCCTTGCCGACAAGCAGGTGGATGCATCGTATGAGAGCAAGGACAATGTATTGAACCGAGTGAAGAAAGGCTTTGAGGATGCCCAATGGTGGGTTGATACCACTATCTGCAAGTTGCGCTATCCCGACACTTTCATTTCTGCGAACATCAACTACGGAACGGAGTTCTACACTCTTACACCCGAAGTGTTGCGCAGTAGGTACAACAAGGCAAAGGAGAGCGGAGCGAGTGACACGGAGCTGGATGCGTTGAGGTCGCAGTTGATTGAGACGGAGTACCGGCACAACCCGATGCAGATGCAGAGGATGCTGTTGCTATCCGAATTGGAGCCGTATAGACACTTGAAGAAGTCCGAAGTATTGAACCTGTTTAACAATGGGATTATAGATGCTGAGGAAGTAATCTTGAAGAACGATTTTAGCGGCTTTGTTAGTCGGTTTGAAAGAGAGAATACGAACATCTTGGACTTCGGGGCAGATGTTAGCCACGAGGCGAAGATTGAAACTATTTATAACACATTATTAGAGTATGCGAGAGAACGCAAAAGTAACAAGAGCGACATACAAGCTCCCGAAAGGTGAGGAAGCTTATGTCCACTACACCATTGAGAAGATTGCCTTTAATCCGAAGACAGGGCAGAAGATTAGCCGTCAAGAGGTGGTAAAGACCAATCCGAAGATGTTTGACAATGTAAAGAGAAACCTTGAATTGCAGGGCTTTACTGTCAATGTATTGTTTCATCCCGAGGGCAAGTACAACGAGGAGGTCATTGTAGAGACGCCCGAAGAAAGGATGCGCAAGGAGATAGAGGCCGAAGTGAGAGCGGAGTTCGAGAAGAAGTTCGAGAAGAAAGTTGCCGACACCGAGGAGAAGAAAATTGGAAGACCACGAAAGGAGAATTAGTTATGCTTACACAAGAGATTATTGTTGCGAATGATGCGCTTAAAGGGTTGAGCGATGAGCAGATTGGAGCAATCGTCACCTTATCGGAGAACGATGAGAACGAGCAGTTTCGAGTTAAGTTTGGCGAGCACTATCGTCAGTTGGATGAAAGCATAGAGAAACACTCCGGAGTGGCAAGGAATGGTGCGGAGAAGACCTACGACTATCTGCCGAGAGCGATTGACGCAATGAAAGCAGGGTACGAGGAACAAATCAAGACCCTCAAAGAGCAGGCAGCCAGCAAGGCGGACGAAGTAACTGCCGCAGAGTTGGAGACTACGAGAGCGGAATTAAAGAGCACCAAAGAGCAATTCAATACCCTACAAGAGCGATATAACTCTTTGGAGGGGGAGAGTGCCAAGAAGCTCCTTAACTACCGAATAGACCACGATTTTGAGGTCGCAAAGTCAAGTATCAAGTTCAAGGATGGACTGAACGAGGTGGCTTTGGACACTCTGGTCAAGCAGGCAGTGGAGAAAGTAAAGGGCTTTAATCCGAAATACGAGGAAAGAGGCGGAAAGGAGGTACTTATTTTCCACGACAAGGATGGTTCACCGATGAACAATCCCGAAAATAAGCTAAATCCGTACACCGCAAAGGAGCTTTTGATAAAAGAGTTCACAAATTTTGGTATATTAGCGGAGAAAGCCAAGACTGGAACAGGAACAACCGAGAAACAAGTCACTCCAACCTTGACTGCAAGCACGCAGGCAGAGGCTATGGAGATTGCCACGAAAGACCTCCTTACGAGGGGACTTGTCAAAGGTTCTACCGCTTTCCAAAAGGAATTGGATAAGTATTGGCGAGACAACAAGATTGCCGAGCTACCATTGAAATAACAACGGACAAAGGGGAAGTCTATAAAGTATCACAATAAAAAGTTCTAAACTATGACATTAGTAGCAACTAAAATTCAAGCAATCCGTGAAAAGAACACGAGGCTTGACAAAAACGAAAATCGCTTGAGCGATTATGGTGCTTTGAACTTCTTCCGAGTTCAGAGCCAGAGAGCACCGCTCCTCACCGAGAAGATGAGAGAGGATGCAAAGAGGTCAGCAGGAGCTGACATTCAGGTTCCCGTACTGAAGTATGACGGAACTGTATCAGTAAGCAACACTCGTACTTGTACTGTTGCCGATGCGGAGAATACATCTGCGCTTGTAGATGTCACTTTCGTAACCTACGCAATAGGTTTCACTATGGTGCCGGGTCAGTATTCCAACAACGATATTGACTACGAGAAGGACTTCTGGGCAAAGATGCAGAAGTGTGCGAGGTCACTTGGTGCTGCGCTTGATAGTGCCGCTATTGCTGCGCTTGAGAGCAACAAGACGAAGGTACTTGCAGACACCTTGCTTTATGGCAAGACTGCGGACACACTCCAAGTGCCTTTCGGTTCAAGAGAGAACATTCTTGGCGACATCGAGCCAATTATGGAGGCTAATGACTTCTACGGCAAGGTGAACATCATCGGAAATGCTGGTGTTAAGTCTATCATAGGAAAGCTTATGGAGCTTGGCACTTACAACGAGGTGGACAAGACCATGGAGTACGAGGGAAAGGACTTCTATTTCTCAAATCGCCTTGCAAATGCAAGTGGCAAGTATGCTACTTTCTACGCAGTAGAGGAGGGCAGTGTGGATATGCTTTATCGCTACGACAGAGCAGCCGCAAGAGGAGCAGAGAGCGGTACTCACCAGTGGGATGTTGTCAATATGCCGTTTATTGACATCCCAGTCGGTCTGCACTACTACGAGGAAGTGGGCGACCAGAGCAAGATTGCTGGAGCGGCTACTGCCGATATGGTTTGCGATGTCAAGGAATACTATGGTTTCAGTGTGGATGTTGCGTTCATCGTAGCATACAACTCTGCACCGGCTACTTTGGCAAACCCAATCATCAAGGCAGAGGTAGAAAAGGGTCTTGACTACACTCAGCAGGTAGTTGTAGCCAACACTACTACCAACCCAGTACCTACGAAGACAATAGCGTAGGCGCAAGAAAATAGTCTTTCAAAGGGGGAAAGAGAGTTGAAACAAGACTTTCTTTCTCCTTTTTTCGTAAATTTGGAAAAACAAAAATTGATATGATACGAATAAGAGAGATAGTAAATGCCTTTCAAGGCTTGGTGGGTTGGGAGCAATCCCGAGCAAGGGAGTACACCATCGGCGAGGAACTGACCCGCTCCGATAGCGGACTGACCTTTCAAGATGCGCATCCTATGCTGACACTGAGGGCAATGAAAGGAATAATGCCGAAAGACTATGTTTATTCGGAGTATGACATCCGCAAGACCTATTCTCGTGGGGATGTTGTGGCATACGGAGAGGAATTGTACCGAAGCATAGTAGACGAAAATACGGGGCATAGTGTGCTGGATGAGGAGTATTGGGAGTTGTACCACGCGCTGACGGAATACATATCTAAACTCACCGATAGCGGAATAAAGGCGGTTGTGCAAAGGTTTGTGACGGAAAAGGTGGTAGGGCTTGAAACGAGGAACATCATAGACCGCAGAACCCTTTTTGACGGCACAGGGCGCATAGAGAACAGGACCCCGAACAAGGGACACCTCGTAGGCTTTGAGATTACACCAGTGAGGGCAAACGGAGCGACTATGAAGATAGAGCGCATCGGCTTGCAGTTTACGGGGAACATAGGCAAGGTTAAGGTATATTTGTTCCACTCTTCGCACAGAGAGCCTGTGTGGACAAAGGAGCTAAATTACACCGCAACAAGGGGTACTTATCAGTGGTTTGACCTACCCGAAACATACTTGCCGTATTTCAGCCACGATTTCAATTCGGGAGGTACTTGGTACTTGGTTTATTCGCAGGCGGAGCTACCCGACTATATGGAGAGCATCAACTTTGGTAGGGATTGGAGCCGAGAGCCTTGTGGCACTTGCAACAAGGGCGACCTCAATGTGTATAGGGCTATGGGCAAGTGGGTGCAGTTGTCACCTTTCTATGTGAACATAGAGGATTGGGACGGCTTGCTTTGGGACATAGCGGACAACATCTACACCAATGGGGACAACTATGGACTGAACTTACAGTTCTCTATGGGGTGCGACCTCACGGACACTATCATCTCTATGCGAAGTGACTTTGCGAACGTCATCCAAAAGCAGGTGGCGACCACTGCACTCAAAGCCCTTGCTATGAACCCCGAAGTAGAGGTGAACAGGGTGCAGTTCAATGCGGATAGAAATGACATCCTCTTTGAAACGGAGGGAAACGGACAAGGCATCCGGGGATTGAGAGGGGAGTTGGATAGGGCTTTCAAGGCTTTGAGCATAGATACGAGGGGATTAGACCCTCTTTGCTTGACCTGTAAGAACGGAGGAATACATATAGGCTCAATATAATGTTGGAAGTATTAACGGAATTAGAAAGGGGAATAACTGCCTTTTGCGACAATATGGATGGCTTTGTGAGGGACAGCTTGGCATCTCGCAAGGAGGAGCTATTGGATATGCAGAGGGAGCAGTTGTTTGATGGCAAGTCTTCGAGCGGAGAGGATTTGCGCCCACTCTATTCCGAGGACTTAAAGCCTAACGGATACTTCAACACCTTGCAGGCGGCAGATAACTACAAGCGGTGGAAAGAGCAACTGACCTATCCGTCCAATGCGGTACGCAATCCCGATGCGCCTAACCTTTATATCAACGGCAAGTTCCATCTTGAGTTGGACATAGAGTTTGCGGATGAGTATTTGTGTTTTTGTGGCAGTACGAGTTACTCTCGCAAGATTATAAGCAAGTACGGAGAGGGTAATTTCGGACTGACGAAAGAGAGGTGGAGAGAGGTGTCGGAGGAATACATTAAGCCAGATTTGGTAAGGAATTTTTTTGAAATGATAGAGATATGAAAGTTTACATTAAGGAAGATAGTCGCTTGTTCGATGCATCAGTGGCGCAAATTCAGTTGCGCTTGGCTCAGAACATAGGTTGGTTGGACAACATCTTCGGATTGACGGAGCGACTGACGGAGCGTAAGGACGGCAAGACCTTTACGAGCGCAAACATCTATACGAACAAGGGTAGGTACATACAGGTAATGCCGTGTGCGGAGCTGGGCAATTTTTGTTTCTTCTACTTGCGTGACCCACAAAAGGTGTGGGAGAAATCCGCAAGTGTGCTAAAAAGCCCGTTTTCAGTGGTTTTTTGGTACGATGTGGACAAAGTATCGTCTTCGCCCGCTAAACGCAATAGAGAGGCCGTTAAGGAGCAAATAGTGGCAGTTTTGGGGCAGTTTCATCTTCGTGGAGTTACCTATTCTCTTGAATACATCTATGAGCAACCCCAAAATGTGTTTAAGGACTTCGACTACGACTACAAGGTCAATCAGTTCTTGATGCATCCGTATGGAGGATTGAGGATAGACGGAGAATTGAGGGTGAATGTGGCTTGCTTGAAATCTTTGTTCGGGGATTTCAACAATGACTACAATCTGGACTTCAATGTAGATAGGTTGGCACAGTATCTTCGTGGGGACTACACCGACGATTACAATTTGGACTTTGACATAGATTTGATATGATAGAGTTCGGAATAGCAATAGTATTAGTGGCTTTGTTCGTGAAGTTCCTACGAACCTTGGCGGAGAAGTGGGGCATTTTGTCCTACTTGCAGGCGCACGCACCGAATGACTTTCTCTACAAGTTGTTCACTTGTGAGTTTTGTCAGTCCTTTTGGTTAGGATTGGGCACTTGCATCGTGTTAGTGTTGCTTGGCGCACCGATATATTGGTTGAGTATTCCTATTTTTAGTTGCAACATACGATGAAAGAAGAAAAGATAAACGGACATAGGTTTGAGTTCTACGATAGCATAGAGGATATGCCGATTGTGCGCTTTCACAAGTATAGCAAGTATATGCTGGTGGCGAGTGGCATAGGGGATAGCATAGCGGATGTGGATGAGCATATTGAGAAGATTATGAAGTTGGTGGACTTTGACACCGCAAAGGCAAAGAGGGAGCTATTGAATTTGCGTCACAACATAGTCACCATATTGAATGAGCAGGACATCCGGCACATAGGCTTTATGTACTTTGTGTATTCGGTGGACGGCAAGGTTTGGGAGGATTTTTCCGACAGCGGAGTACACAAGCTATACGAGATGGTTATGGACGCATCGGAATTGGCTATGGCAAGGGCAGAAAGGGGCATTAGAGAGCGATTAGACGAGGAGTTGAGGGATTACTTCCCTCAGGTGTTTGAGAGCGAAAATAAGAACCTTTTAGACTATGCACGCAAGCGAGCCTTGTTACAGATAGACGAGGTCCTGAACGATACCGACAATTCTGCGGAGATAGCAAAGTTAGGGGAACTGTTGAGTATTGGCTACAAGCCTTTGATTTTTGACGGCAAGGAGAGTGTGGAATTGCAGTTCGACAAGCAGTTCGAGCAGATGTGCTTGGCTTTGAGCAAGGAGTTCGGAGGAAAGGCAAAGGAGTATTCCGTTATGGAGTATTATTCCGCATACGAGCGGTTGGAAAAGATAAACAAGGAGTTGGAACGAATAAAAAAGAAGTGATATGGAAAACAATCCGATTAAATACAATGACTTGGTCAGTCCCGATGTACAACAGGGCTTTCAAGATTGGATAGACCAAATTAAGCAGTTGCAGGCGCAAAGCGAGGTTTCCATAGAGGAAATCAAGAAGAAGATGACGGAGCTACGCAAGCAGATGACATCCCCGAGCGGAGGTGGCGGCAACATCCCTAAACCGGACACGAAGCCTGTTGTGGACGAGATAGACAAGTTGCGAGAGGTGTATCGTAAGTTAAAGGTGGATGTTCAGTTGTACGATGATGCAATTAAAGCCCTGAACAATAGCGAGAGGGAGAGAAAGAGGGTACTGCAAGCGAATACCGAGATAGAAAGGTCAAGGGAAAACTCCTACGACCAACTTTCCGCTCAATACACTGCGCTAAAAACCCTCGTAAACAATATGACTACTGCGGAAAGGGAAAATACGGATGCCGGAAAGGTACTTGTGGAGAACCTAAAAGAAATCTACGAAAAGATGAATATGCTCCAACAAGCGACTGGTAAGTTTCAGTTGCAGGTCGGTCAGTACGGCAAGGCAGTCAGTGGCTTGAACATAGCGACCACGCAAGTATTGCGAGAGTTGCCGGCACTTGCGGTCAGTCCGACTACCTTTGCGATAGCCATCTCCAACAACATCCCTATCTTGCAGGACTACATCATCAAAGTAAGGGAGAGCCGTACTGCACTTTTTGAGCAGATAGCTGCGGCAGAAGCGGCAGGAGAGGCGGAGAAAGCGGCCGCATTGAAAGCGGAGGCGGCTAAATACAAAAATCTATCCGTCACCAAACTATTGGTGAAATCTATCTTCTCTTGGCAGTCTGCATTGGTGCTTGTGCTTACTGTCTTGCCGATTGTATTGAGAAATCTTGCGAAGAAGCGCAAAGAGCAGGCGGAGTATAATGACATCTTGAAAGAAACGATAGACCTTACGGAGGAGTTGAGCAAGGCTGACTTAAAGGCAGGTCAAGAGGGTGCGAAATCTGCGACAAAGGCTAAAACTCTCTACAACATTTCGCAAGACTTGAATAGGAGTTACGAGGAAAGGATTGCAGCGGCAACCGAATTAAAGAGGTTATATCCCGAGTATTTGGGGAATATGGATGCGGAGGTTATTGTTGCTGGCAAGGCTAAAATTGCTTATGATAGTCTTACGGATGCGTTGATAAGGAAAGCAAAGGCGCAAGTCTACTTGGAAAAGATTTCCGAGATAGAGGCTAAAAAATTTGCTGCGGAGGAAGCGCACACGAAGAAGATAGCGGAATACGAAAGCCTAAGTGGCAAAAAGCATACTATCGTGTCCCCCGGTGCAGCAGGTGGTTCGGTTGTGATTTCTACGATTGCGGACTATTCCAAATCCATAGAGAAAGAGAACAAGCGGTACGAAAAGCAGATGACGGAATTTAACAAACTCCAACAAGAATTGGAAGACCGCATCAGTGGCTTTGGCTTGCTTTCGGAGAAGAAAGGCAGTGGAGCTGGTGGCAAGGATACGAAGATAGGCGACTATTTCTTCGATATGATGAACGAGTATATCAATTCTATGGATGAGGGATTGGGTAAGGCTTTGGCGAAACTCACCTATTCATATAGGCAGTCGGAGAAGAAGTACGAGGATGCGAGAAACGAGTTGCTGGAAAAGCAGAAGACCGCAGACGCAAAGGAGCGAGAAGAAATAGACAAACAACTTGCCTATATCAACAATGCTATTGTTGCATCTCGTACTGCATATATGAAAGAGCGAGAGAAACTCCTACTGACGGAAGTGCCTGAGGTGGATGAAGAATTTGTGGATGCGGAATTTGTTGCGTTAAAAACGCAATTAGAGCAGGAGAAAGCACTTCGGGAGAGCGCAATCTATGCTACCTATGAAGCGCAGGCGAAGACGGGCAAGGACTTGGAACTATTGAAGAAGAACACCAACGATGCCCTCTTGCAGTCGGAAATTCAGTATTGGACGGACTATCTGCAAGTATTGAAAGATAGTGGCAACCTCACCATAGAGGAATACAACAAGGTCATCGCCAAACTGATGAGCCTACAAGGCAAGACCGGCACTACCGCCACAAAGGAGCAAAAGCGGAAAAAGAGAAGGAATTATGGCGGTTGGTTTGAGTTCTTCGCTGCACAAAGCAGTGAGTATGGCGAAAAGGATGAGAACGAGAACCGCAAAGTACAGGACAAGTACATAGACTTCTTCAAGAACATAGACAAGGCGATGTTGCAGAGCCTTGACTATATGAAAGATTGGATGGAAACGAGAGTGAAGATGGCGGAGATTGCGGTGGAGAGCGCAAAGAAAGAGCAGGATGCCGCCAAATCCCTCTTGGAGTACGAATTGGAGGCGAGAGCCAATGGATATGCCAACAATGTTTCCTATGCACGCAAGGAGTACGAGGAAAAGAGGAAACTCACGAAGAAAGCGGCACAGGATGCACAAGAATTGGCGAGAATACAAAGGGCGATAGATACCGCGCAACAAATCCAATCGCTTATCACCGCCACTGCGAACATCTGGTCGGCAGAGGGATTGAAAGGTATTGCTGGTGTTCCTTTGGCTTTGGCGGCTATTGGTTCTATGTGGATTTCCTTTGGAGCTGCAAAGATTAAGGCAGAGCAATTAGCCAATGCCCAGACGGAGCAGTACGGAGAAGGTATGAGCGAATACTTGAATTATGGTGGTTCGCACGCAAGCGGAAACGACATAGACTTCGGTCGCAAGCCCGACGGCACAAGGCGGAGAGTGGAGAGAGGTGAGATGATAGGTGTCATCAACAAGCGGAATGTACGCAAGTACGGAGTGGAGAGGGTGTCCGACATTATTTCTTCGCTCAATCACGGAACATTTGAGCAGTCCTATGGCAATGCCTTTGGTGGGAACATTACAATGCCACAAGGAGCCGACCTACACAAGCTGGAGAGGGGAGTGAATGAGTTGGTCGAGCAAGGCGGACAAAAGGTAATGAATGTAGGCGGAAAGACCATAATGTACTATAAGAACACGAAGAAAATCATAAGGAGTTAAGACTATGCAACCGAATTATAGATTTATTCTACGCAAGGGGAACACCACTTCACAAAGGAGGGTGTACCCTTTGTTCAACGATGATGTTACCCTCAAATGGGAGCACGATAACGGAGAGTATTATTTCCGCAAGAAACTTTCGGGGACTTTCACCTTTGTCAATGATGACTTTGACTTTGTGTATAATTCCGACCTTGAAACGGAGTTTGCCCTGTTGGTATACGAGGATACGCAGTTGTTGTGGGAGGGAAAATTCTACAAGACGGATTGCGTATTCAACATAGACGATAGGACATTTACTACAAGCCCCGAGATGAGGGACATCTATTCGGATGTATTGAGCGGAATAGAAAAGGAGTTTGACTTGGTGAAGTTACTTCCCGAGATACAAGCCATTCAGTTGGACAAGCGGAGTATGATACAAATCTATGCGCTTGGCGAGAGCAGTGTCACCTGTTTCTTTCGGGGGATGACTTGGGAGCAACCTTGTACGGAGGTGGACAGCGCATCGGATATGGTGAATAAGTATTTCTTCGCGGAGATGATGAAGAAACGACTTGTAGAATTGAGCGGAGTAGAGGGCATACCGCCCACTATCTATGGCGACATAACCGACCCAAATGTACCTTTCTCTTTCTCACGAGGAGAATACACCTTTACTATGGCAACAGGAGGGGCACAAGGTGGCTATTACGCAACACTATTCAAAAAGGGTGTTGCAATGTGGAAATCCAATGTTCTTGGCGCATCAACTTATCCAGATAAATTCAAAATGAACCCAATAGCAGGTTCGGGAGCAAGCGGAGTGATAGATGTATATATCAACGATGTGGCTTTCTATGGAAGATACCTTTGCGATGTGGACGAAGTGAAGATTGGTAGCACTACCTTGCACCCGAAGAAGCTTTCCAGCGAGGATATGGTGAGCGACAATAGGAATTTCCGCAGGGCGGTTGGATATGCGTATAAAAATACCCTCACCCTATACGATGTGATTTCATCCAAAGTGACGGAGTGGTTCTATGACACGGGATTGTACTACCAAAAACCTCCGCACGGAGGGAGCACGGGAATAAGGGACTATTACCCTGTTGCGATGACATATTGGACGGGAGTATCGTTTTGGTTTAGGTTTGACTTGTACGATAGTGCGATTGAGCCGTTGTTCCGCAAGGAATACACCTTGAAAGACGCATATCCGCTATCGTCAGTGATAGATAGGCTATTGCAGGAGGCTACTGCATCTTCGTCAAGTGCCATCAGTTTCTATGGCGAGCCAAAGTATAGCAAGTTCCTGTATGACTATTCCAACCCGATAGACCCCAATGCAAATTACAAGCTGTTCATTACGCAGAAATCCAACATCCTTGCAGGCGAGTACGAGCAACCGGCACAAAAGGCGGTAATCACCTTACGGCAGATACTTGATATGCTCCGGGATGCATTTAGGTGCTATTGGTGGATAGAGTGGGACGGAGAGGAGGGCGAGTATATGTTGCGAATAGAGCATATTTCGTACTTTATGCGAGGCGGGTCTTATTCTTCCGCTCCGAATGTGGGAATAGACTTGACGCAGTTAGTCAATCCGAGGAACGAGAAGAAATGGTCTTATGGGGTCAATCAAGTGAAGTACAACAAGGACGATTTGCCTGAGCGATACGAGTTCAAGTGGGCGGATGACACTACCGAATACTTTGAGGGCAATCCGATTGAGATAGTCAGCAAGTTTGTCAAGAGCGGAGAGATAGAGAGTGTATTGGTCAATAGGTTCAATTCCGACTTGGACTATATGCTACTCAATCCGTCAGCGAGCGAGAGTGACGGCTTTGCGCTTATCAGTGCGGTGAAGAACAACGGAAAGTGGAAAGTACCATACTTGCAGGTTAGCGACGACATCTCATTACAGAACGGCTTTCTTTCTTTCTACAAGCTGCAAGAGTTCTACCTGTATGATATGCCAGCTTGGAGCATCAAGGTGAACGGAGTGCAAAGGCAGAGCATAGGAATAAAGAAATCTATGACGCAAGAGGTGATATGCCCTTATAGTGAGTTTGACTTGCAGGAATTGGTGCGTACGGATGTCGGGGATGGTCAGATAGATGCGGTCACTATGAACATAGATAGCAAAATGTTGGAAATTTCTTTGGTTTTCACTCCAAAGTAAAGAAAAAAAACTATCTTTGTAGCAAGGAGAAAGGGTTACTCTTTGCAGTAAATCTAAAAGGATATGAGTAACAGGAACAACATTTCTCCTTTTCCATTTTTTTTAGACAAGGGAGAACAGATAAAATGGTATGCTTTCGGGAGGGATTATGTTTATCTTTCTCCGAAGAGATACATCTTGCCTTTCCAGATACAAAGAGCGGAGAGAAAAGACTTCACTCCGTCCGATGAGATTACAGGGGACTACATAGACGGCTACCTTGATGAGCTGGGCGACCTCGTAGAAGAAAGTGGATACGGCTCGGGAGTAGGCAGGATAGATGCGAGCGAGATTACAAACGGTTACCTGTATATCAACAATATGCCGTCACCAATCTACTATACCATACTCTCAAAGAGATATAGAGCATCCCAGATTGTGTTTGTAAATGCAAGCGGAAAGGTACTTAAAATAGAAAATCCTATTCTTAATTCGGAGGGCAGTACTACTTGGAGCGGAGTTGTGGCTATTCCGTCAGGCACTGCCACAATCTATGTAAATCAGTACAACACGGAAGTAACCGAAGAAAACGCAACCTACAACAAGGTGGCTATCATCCCGAAGACGATAAAGAGTGCAGTCTTGCGAGATGCGAAAACCGATGAGAAGATAGCGGACTTGACTTTGGCTTTTTCGTATATCATCATTGAGGGCAGAGATTACATAGTCCACAAAGGCGAAGAAACAGCCTTTTTAGAGGGCTTTACGGACAAGATGTACTTGGAGTTGTCGGACGGCATAGACACTTGGTATTCGGCTTATTTTGGCTTTTGTGAGCCTTGTATGAGGATAGAGTGGTACGACGTGGAAGACTTCATAATGGACGCAGGAGCGATAGTGTACTCCAATGGCTACAAGAACGAGATGTTCTTCGATGCGGAGATAGGTATGCCCGAATACGAGTTCGAGGAGGAAGTGGCGGAGAGAAACGGCTACCAATTCCCGATTAGTCAGATTTCCTACAAGAAATACAAATTCACGATACTTGTTCCGGAGGAGGTGTGCGATGTTATGCGTTTCATCCGATTGAGCGACAATATAAACATCTCCACGAATGAGAACACCTACAAGGCGACCTCTTTCTTGATTACACCAACTTGGGCGGAGCAAGGTTACTTGGCGGAGGTTGCGTGTGAGTTCACAACGGACACTGTGGCGAAGAAGATAGGAAAGGGAGTTACCATAGCAAAGAATGTTTAACGAATAAAAATTACTGATTATGGATTACGAAAAACTAAAAGAGGTAATTGCCAAACAGATAAAGGAGAATGGGCGAGGGGAGATAACTGGTCCTGTTCTTCAAGCGGTGCTTATGGCAATGGTGGATAGCCTTGGCGAGGTCTATCCGCAGACCTATACGGAGGAGCAGAAAGCGCAGGCGAGAGCGAACATAGATGCGCTATCCAACTATGACGGAGAGATAACCAAAGAGAAACTCTCCGCAGAGGTGCAGACTATCTTGGATGATGTGGCGAACAAGCAGAACATCACCGATGAGAGCCTTGCTACCATAGCGAAGACTATCGTCGGAGCGATAAACGAGGTCTACAAAGGTGGATTGGAGGATGCGTCTATCGCCACGAGCAAGATTGAAGACGGAGCCATAACTGAACCGAAGTTAGACACTACTCTTAAAACAAAGGTTAATAACAACGTTAAGGTGGTAGAGCAGGCATTAACAGACGCGGAGATAGATATTTCTTCAAAGAACTTGAAGTTTAGAGACGAAAATGGCAATTTCTTTGCGGATAAAGCATCGTATGATGCAGTTGCAAAATTATCTAAAAAGCCTCAATTTTCAGTATTCGGAACAAAGTGTACGGAAAACAATTTCGGTGCAGGGTGTGAAGACAATGTGTTTGGCAATAAATTCGTGTCAAACACGTTAGCAGCAGGTTGTAGTTCCAACACGTTTGGAAATAATTGTGCGGAGAACATATTAGGGTCATATTGTACTGGCTGCACGTTTGGAAATAATTGTTATGGCAATAAGATAGACCTTTATTGTTATGGTGTCTTAATAGGAAATTATTGCAGGTTCAATGAATTAGGTGGACATTTGAAGTACATAAAAATTGATGATGGAGTTTCTAATGTAGTATTGATTCACAATGCTGCCCTTACGATGCAATATCTTTCAAACATTCATATTTTATCTGGGGTATATGGCAAAAATGACGAAGCCCTTGTCATCCACATCCCAGATGAATACTTAAACTCCCCCCGAGAACTCATCATCACCACTAAAAGAACAGATGGTGGTCCATCAACCCCTAAAGACCTTGTTATGTACTATGCTGATGAGGTTGTAGATAAGCAGAACAAACAAGACACTACTCTTGAAACCACATCAAAGGAAGTTGTAGGGGCTATCAATGAATTGTTCAACGGAGGTGTAAGGGACAAATCTATTGATGTAAGCAAGATTGCAGATACCGCGGTTACTAAGGATAAACTCGCAAACAACTCAGTTACCACAGACAAAATAGCAGATAACTCTATAACAATGAGTAAGCTGAAAAAGGCAAAGAGTTCCTTTCCAGATATAGCTATGGCTGTTTACCACGCTTTGCAAATTACATTAAAAGATTATCACCAAACAGGTTCAGTTTACCTTTTTAGTAATGGTGTAAATTTCACTGACGAAACTGATATATACGTTGCGCTTGAGCGCCTCGTTAATGCACTTGGCACTGGAATTACAATACAGGTGAAAGAAACTGATGATGATGGTTTGGTAACAACTTATTTTGGTACTGTTGTTGGTTTCAATAGACTTGATGATGAAATCTCTGCAATAGTGAGGGACCAGTATAACTCTTCAAAGGACTATTTCGTTGTAATCAATACTGTAAACTATGAGTTTACCACGAAGATTTGTCTCACCGACCAACTACCCAAGATTGCATCTCTTGAAACGGATGTTGCCTCGCTTCTCGGAAAGGTCGGGATGAATGTGAAAGTACTTGGAAGAGCGTTTGATAAAGATAATAATTGGGTGAATTTAGATGAAATTTCAGATGTGGGATTTTATCTTCTTCCAGATGGAGAAAAGTATCTTGGGAAATACCAAAATCTTCCCCTCGCAATAAAGTACGGTGACATAAAGTTTATGTGGATAGACAAATATGACACTAATGAAATACGACAGAAGATTTTAACTATGGCGAGTAGCGGAGGATTGAATAACAACATACACTTTGGTTGGTTATATAGAGACCAGTACAAGGGTGTTTGGAATGATTGGAATTATGTGGATTTCACCCAACAAATTATTGATGCTTTGGGTAAGAAACTCGACAACACCTCCACCCTCACCGACACCGAGGTAAACAATATTTGGGATAACAATTAAACGAAAAAAGAATATGGCATACAAATATTTGAATGACGATGGGCTTAAAGCCTATACTAAAAAGGTCAAGGAATATATTTCTTCCTTGTTGCCTACTAAATCCGTCACCTATGCCGAATTAAAGGCTTTGAGGGATGCAGGAGGACTTTTAGCAGGTAGAAAATACCGCATCACTGACTTTGTGACTACTTCCGTACAAGCGGAAACTCGTAGTGCTGGTCACGCATTTGACATTATCGTAGTTGCGGACGATGAGAGCACTTTGAACGAAAACGCAAGGGCAATACTCCACAAGGGCGACACTTACTTTGCGGACTGCAAATTGAGTGCTTGGGAACTGAAATACTGCCTTGACAACGATACCAATCGCTTTGCTTGGGCGGATGCTGCTAACGGCAAGGGTGTTGTGTGGTGGATGAAAGACGAATGGGACAACGAGTGCTACTATGACTTCAAGAACATCCAATACAAGTTATATGCAGGCACGGGCGATTCTTGGAATAAATATCTTGAAGACCTTAAAATAGGAGCAGAAGATATTGTTCCATATCGCCTAACGAAAGGTTTATCCGAAGCAGAATTAGGCAAGTACTCTTTTGACATAGATAATGACAATTTCATTTGGGCATATACTTGGTCTGCTTATGAAGACACAAAACAAACTTTTGATAAATCCTTAAAGGCAGATGGCACGAAAGATGCCTATGATGATATTGTCCACGACTGCAAAGTGGGAGCAAATTGGGAAACATTGCAACAAGATGACGAAACTGTGTATAGTAGAATTTCGCTCAATTTCTATATTGCAATTCCTTTTTTCCTTGATTCCAAGGACGAAAGTTTTAGAACTTACAGTGTGAAGATTGGCGAAAATTGTCACGATATAGTAACAGGGCGAAAATGTAACTCCAACTCCTTTGGAAACAACTGCTACTATTGGACTTGCGGAAACGACTGCTCCTCTTGGACTTGCGGAAACGGCTGCTCCTCTTGGACTTGCGGAAACGGCTGCTCCTCTTGGACTTGCGGAAACG
>OCLL01000006.1_pt1 | contig 76131 bp, 69 predicted proteins | sample 1538931 | NCBI WGS metagenome assembly OCLL01 (sample SAMN03418270, study PRJEB22391) | human gut metagenome | biome: human-gut; feature: organic feature; material: feces | host: Homo sapiens | place: Tanzania | collected 2013-01 | reverse complement strand
CTCGTCGTTTGGGATTGCAAAAGTACTACCTTTTCTAATTCCCACCAAATGTTTCCGTAACTTTTTTCTCTCACTACACGCAACTCGCTGTCTCACACTAAGAAATTTTTTACCCTCCTCCCCGCCTCACTCGCCATTTCTGTCGGTTCCTAGCAATCCCTCTGACAATTCTATTCCCCTCCAAAAGGGTTTCTATGGCTATATTCGCTTCTTGTGGGTAATTTGGTGCAGTTATTCGATGAACAGCTACCAAATAAATTGTTGGAATCACTCTCCTCAATTTCGTAAGGCAAGTTTCAATTCGCTATACTATATATATGTGATATGGCTTTTGGAGTTATCGCGTCTGATGCAAGGTCGACAAATAGTACTTCTATCGCCGAGCATTTATCTATTTCTATCTTTTATGATACCTCTTTCATCTTCAACTGCTCATCGTTCCACATACGGTTTACTTTATGACAGAAAGGCTGTATCGTTTGTCTCCTCGTTCCATACTTTCCAACGTATTGGTAAATATTCCCACAAATTGACTCACTTTTCATACTTTATGCATTCTTTGCAAAAAAATACTCTCTCTTATTTGAGTTTTATTTCGTCTAGCCCACCTCTCCAATAACTTTTATGTCTTGAACTTTGGTACATTAATTCTGTACGGACAGAAAACATTTGACATCTTTTTGTATGAACATTACCATTCTCTTTTGTATCAGGTGTGCGTCTTTCCATACTCAGACTGTCTATCGATTATTCACTCTGCTCTTGTTGTAGTACCTCTGGTATGAGGTGCCATTGTTTCCGCTCAGGGGATAATTGCTTATATCTCGCTATTGCAATAGATGATATTAAAGTACTTTATCCAACAAAAAGCTGTTAGAGTAAATTATTCTCTTTTTACCACCACTTTTTGATTTTGAGATAAGTTTCTTTGAACCCTATCTTTTTGAAGATATAAAAGTCCTTGTATTTGAAGATGTCGTAAATATTGTTTAGATTCACAACCCTATCGTAATCTCTTAAATCAAATAACTCTTTTGTGAGACTCAAATAATACTTATTCCCTTGTTTCGTGATAGCTGCTTCATATAGTCTGTAATCATACCTGACAATAGCCTTACCTGTACTCTTATCATAATGATGAAATTTCCACAATGTAGGTACATCTTTCAATTTGATTTCGGTAATCTTGTTTGTTTTGTAGTTGTAGATATATGGCAACTCCTCAAAATCGCCATGATTACTGACAAGAAAACCCGTAACAAGCAACACTTCATCGTCAGAAAACGGAAACATATAGCCTTCAAATTTATCCGATGGTTTTCGTAACTTTGTTGTTTTTCCTGTCAAAACAGAATAATGACATAAATAAGATATCGTATCGATATAAATCAAGTCTTGATTATTATGAATTATATATTCACTTTTGAGTTCAATCAATTTCAAATCCCTGATGCGATTAAATATCGGTATTCTGCTACCATTATATTTGGTCGCATTATCAAACGGATATTCGGAGCAATAGTACTGCCGTGTCTTATAATCGTAGAAATATAGAGTATCATCATCAATTCCCATATATAATCTGGAATAAACGTCACTTCTCAGATTAAAACTGTCCAACATTCGTATCGTATTATCCTCTGCATTATAGAGACATATCAAATCCTTTCTACCAGGCATAGAAGTCTCTAATGTACATATACAGAACTTTTCATTAGAGTACGGATTGATTTTTGTCTCAACTCTTAAGGAATAACTATTTGATATATTTATCTTTTTAGCCTCCTCGAAATCAGCATTGCTCTGAGCTTTGCATTCTATATATCCATTTCCAATCATGGAAACAAGGATAAGTGTCATCAATTTTTTCATTTTTTCTTCGTTTTTACCACCAGTTGTCAGGCAATTCAAATGTATCAATAATCATATCACTTCCTGCATTTCTCCTAAATGCATCAACTTTCTCTTTGTTGTTTTTATAGCTTTCACCATAGAACTCTAAGAATTTGAGTTTCGAGAGTTTTATCGAATCCTCGGGAAAGTTTTCTATGCGATTTACACCCAAATACAAACATTCGAGATTGGGAAGCGAAAGCAAACATGATGGAAATTCTTTCAAGCCACACCCTCTCAGATTTATTTCATGCAAGTTCTCTAAATATTCAATATTGCAATCACCCTCCGGATAGGAAGTGTTGAAAGAATAATCAAGACATTCCAAACCGCTGAGATTGCATATTGCAAATGGAAAACCGTTGTAAAAATTATTGGAAGAAACGTCCAAAACAACAATGTTGAGGTTGATGAAATCGTCAGATACCCTTCTAAGATGTGAATTTCTTACTCCCAAATATTTCAGATGATTCAAACCGGATAAATATGCCGGTAAAATATCAATAAAGCAATAGTTTATTTCCAATCTCTGAAGTTTTTTCAGACAACATGCTGCCTCCGGAATTTCGTAAAGGTTGCAAAGTCTGAAATATAACACACGTAATTCTCTCTGGAAAATAAGGTTCTCGAATAATGCTGTAGCGTCCGTTATGTAGGTATTGTCGATATATAATTCGCAGAACTCTCGTGAAAGAATCGTATCCATCAATTCACTCGTCAACACAGTATTTTGAATCACAAAGGCTTTAACCTTATTACGACCTTGCAACATTTTTGATACTTCGGCAACATCATTCGTTCGAATGTATATGAATGTGTCTATTGCATCATTCGGAAGGGTGTAGTCGTATCCTGCTTTTACATATTTCGTTGTGATAAAATCCGTTTCCTGTGAATAAATACTGCTTGAAATAAGAAGTAACAATAATAATTGCAATGTTTGTACGATAACCTTCATAGCTCTTTTCCTATTGGTGTTTTGAATGATTTGACGAAATCATTTGGTTTCATATATTACACTCATGTATGCAGAGAACATCATTTGGTTTACGACTTTTACCATACTTATGTTACGTTTTCACGTTTGCGAAGTAAAACCGTAGGCGACATGAGCGTTTTCTATATCCAGGCTGTCGTGCAAGTGCCGGTTCTTTATGCTCACTTTGCTCATGTTGTAGTATCTTCGGGGTGAGTCGGTGCTGCTAATACTATTCCTTTTGTTTGGTGGATTCCGATGGTATGACACATGGGTCGAGTGAATAGTATTTATAGCTGAATTCACAATAAACCAACTTGCCCGAAGGGTCAAACACGACTTCAATACCACCTTCAACCTCAGGAGTATCTATCAAAAAGACATACTGATCAGGTAAAATTTCTCCTATTATAGGATCAATCCCCGTAAATATATGCTCTTTACGATCGTATGTAACATTGCAATCTTTTATGAAAGTGTCTATTGAATAATTGCTGTTTAGGCAGTTATCTCCAATTTGCAATATACAAGTATCTTTTGATTGTCGATCGAATTTTATGCCATACAAGAACAAACTATCTCCTATACCAAAGTATTTCAAACCTTTCTTTTGATATCTGTAAATATCAATCGGTATATAAGTCCTAGAATAGCTCCGTCCTGTATCATATATTGTATCATCGTAATAAATTCCAATTTGCACTGGTTCTTCATCCGGCTCCCATAATTCATCCGGCTCTCCCAAGATTTCAAATATCTCGGTTTTCAATCCGGTTTGAGGAATTGAATTAAAAATCCAATCGCATGTATATTCTTCCTGCGAATGTACATACAAAGGCATCATGACCAAAAGCGTTATTACGCAAAGTATTATCCGTTGTCCGCTTCTCATGGTACTGCATTTAGGGTTCATCTTTCCATTCTTTCTTATCGGAATAATATATCTTGGTATCGTCAAATCCTATGTTGAAGAAAACCACATAAGAAGCACTGTCCATTTTTTCGTAATACGGACCTTGATTAGTCTCTTCCTCCAATCCCAATTCTTCAACATTTTCAGGTAACCTTTTCTCAGCCTGTCTAAAAGCCTCCACTTTATCTATCAATACCTGCCCACGTCGTTCATAACCTCTATCTTCTTGAACAGATAGCAAATGCAAAACAAGAAGAAGCATTATTACAATGACTAAAACTATTCGAGTTGCTTTCATTATGGCTTTTCTTATTGTTACATCTGCAAAGTAAGGTGAATTTGTTGAAACCTCCAAATTTTCTTTTGTTTTTCTATTTCAATGTGTGTAAATCGGCAATGGGCTTACTTCTTGTGCTATATCGTCAAATTGGTAAATTTATGTGTTTATATTTCTGTTTCCTTAATTGTGATGTAAGAAAGTAAAGTTGTATGGTTTGCGGGATTTCTTTCGTGTTTCGGGGTGTTTCCCTCCCAAAATGTTGCTTCCTGTATCTCGAAAGTCGCTCTTACTCCAAAAAGTCGGCGTTTCTTTCCAAGAAAACGAAGTCTTTTGACTCGAAAAACGAAGTTTCAACACTGCTAACTCTTCGTTTTTTCAGAATAAGACGCCGTTTTCCGACCGTAAAAACGCCGTCTTTTTTCAGTAGTTCTTCAATATATTTGCAATGTATTGAAATACAACCCTTTGCTTAACACTCGAATACTCGCAAAATTTCGGGCGAGTTCCTCTTGACGGAAAATTCGTGAGCTATGAAGTTAAAAGAATTGAAAATCGTTAATCACAACCTCCGCAAAAATCCTCAAATGGTAAAAAATGTAAAAAGTGAAATAGCTGGGCGAAAAGTAGAGAATGGCAAAGGAAAAATAAGCCTGAAAATGGCAAAAAGAGGGAAAATGAAAGACGAAAAGGAGTAAAATTAAAGAGAAATAGAGAGTATTTATGGGTAGAAAGAAATACAAACTCGGATTGAAATACCTTCTATCGCTCTTTACCGAAATTCAAGAGGTTCAAGAAAAATCGAGTTTTAGAAAACCGGCTTCAATGCACAAATACCTTATTCGACACCTGTTTTTGTATATACTATTGCGTGAAAGATTATTTTCTTCGTTTTATTGTAATCCAGTTGGTTTGGAGGTGTGTGGAGCGGCGGTTGTTGCCGATTCTTTGAATTGTTTGATTGTTGGTTCTGTACCAGCCTTCGCTCCATGAACCCATGTCCAAATAGATTGCTTGCTCCACTCCTATTCGTAACAGACATGTGGTAAAGGTGTCTATGTGTATGCGGTCATTGGTTTCCACGATAAAGGGTTTTTGATTTGCAATGACCAAGGCTCGCCTTGCGGTCGTCCTGTTCTTGAATACGTTTGTCGGAACAGTTTTCTGTTTATATGTGAGCAACATCTGTTGGAAGTAATCACCCTTTTGTTCTATTGCCCGACATATACTTTGTTCTCGACTCAGGCTTAAAGGGTGTATTACGACTACTCCGTCTATGATAAGACAATAGCCTGTTTCGCTTTCTGTGCTGTCAGTACGTAATTCGCCTTTACAAACGGTGGTTCCGACTATGTGTTCGGGTGGTTTTGATGTGAAAGCGGCTACCATGCATAAGCCGATGTTCGTATCAAGTTCATCGGGTTTTGTTCTTTCAAAGGAGAAAGCGGCTCCTGCCATCGGTGTATATGTGGTGAAATGATAGTCCGTGGTATCCATAGATATGGTGAATGTATCTATCTTGATGTAATCCACTGTCGTTTGTGCTTCTACTGTCGTCATGGTCAAAAGCAGCATAAAAAGGCTTGATATGATTACTTTTTTCATGTGTTATCCGATTAAAAAGATTGAAGGGTATGCGACGACTATCCTCGCATACCCTTTCGATTGTCCTAATTTTTTGTTCCCGATCAGGCTTTTCCTATGGGATTGATTTGTTCGTACGGTGTACCGGATTGAATATCGGAGATTGTTCCGTTATTCATCTCGTATTTGTTTATGTTGTCTTGCAATGCTGCCAATAGTTTCTTTGCATGTACGGGTGAAAGTATGACACGACTTTTCACTTGTGCTTTCGGTACTCCGGGCATTACCTGTATGAAATCCAAGACAAACTCGGTAGGAGAATGTTGTATCAACTGTAAGTTGCTATATACCCCTGCTGCTATATCCGGTGTCAGTTCTATATCCAACTGTCCTTGTTTCTTATTGTTTTCCATTGTTATCATTATTTGAATTTTTGCTCTCGGTTTTGTAAAGCCGAGAGCAAAAATTTCGGTTCTTATTCTGCCATGGCAGGTTTTCTGCCTCGTCTCACGGGTTGAATATTTTGAGCGTTTTGTTCTTCCATTTGATCTTTATTTGCAACTATTGCACTTGCGTATTCCGGCAATCCTGTACCTGCCGGTATCAAATGTCCTACCAAAACATTCTCTTTCATTCCCAACATATAATCCGTCTTTGCACTTATGGCTGCTTCGTTCAAGACCTTTGTGGTCTCTTGGAATGAGGCTGCCGACAAATAACTCTTCGTTTGCAATGAGGCTTTGGTTATGCCTTGCAATACCTGACGGGCTGTTGCAGGCATGGCATCTCTTGCCACGATGAGGGCTTTGTCTTTTCTCTTCAATGAGGAATTTTCATCTCTCAACTTACGAGCCGTGATAATTTCTCCATTGTGGCAGTTTTCGCTGTCGCCTTTATCCTCCACGACTTTCATTCCGAAGATATTGTCATTTTCTTCTTGAAAGTCTAATTTGTTGACCATTTCGCCTTCAAGGAAGTGTGTATCACCCGGATCTTCGATTTCCACTTTTCTCATCATCTGTCTTACGATGACTTCAAAGTGTTTATCGTTAATCTTCACACCTTGCAAACGGTAAACCTCTTGAACTTCGTTCACGATGTACTCTTGTACTTTCATAGGTCCTTTGATTGCCAAGATGTCCGCAGGCGTTATTGCTCCTTCGCTCAAAGGTGTTCCTGCCTTGACGTAGTCGTTCTCTTGTGCAAGGATTTGTTTCGTGGTCGGTATGAGATATGTACGTTGCTCGCCGGTCTTGCTTGTGATGATAACCTCTCTGTTTCCACGTTTCAATTTCTTGTTCAAAGATACTACTCCGTCTATTTCGGCTACGATTGCCGAATCCGATGGATTTCTTGCTTCGAACAACTCGGTTACTCTCGGCAAACCTCCCGTGATATCGCCTGCCTTTCCGAACGAACGCGGTATCTTGACCAATGAAGTTCCTTGTTGTATTTTTTGTCCGTCATCGACTGTCAGGTGGGCTCCTACCGGTATGTCGTACGTTTTAATGATTTCACCTGCCTTATCGATTATACTGATGGAAGGGTTCTTCGACTTTTGACGGGATTCTATTATGACTTTATCCTGCAATCCTGTTTGGTCGTCGGATTCTATTCGGTATGTTACGCCTTCCAATATTGCGTCATATCGGATTGTTCCTCCTACCTCGGATATTATCACTGCATTATACGGATCCCATTCCGCAACGACATCTCCTTTATGTACCTCTACATTGTTTTCAAAATACAGTTTCGCTCCGTAAGGAATGTTTCCTGAGGAAAGTACGGCTTGCGTATTAGGATCTACTATCCTCATTTCGGCTGAACGTCCGATGACTACATTGTATTTTGCATCGCCTTCATCGAATGGTACGGAACGCAATTCGTCTATTTGAAGGATACCATCGTACTTCGCTTGCAACTTGGAACTTGTTCCTATGTTACCGCCGGCAACACCACCGACGTGGAAGGTTCTAAGTGTAAGCTGTGTTCCCGGTTCTCCAATCGATTGTGCAGCAATAACGCCGACGGCTTCTCCCTTTTGAACCATCTTGCCTGTCGCAAGGTTTCGTCCGTAACATTTTGCACAAACGCCTCTCTTGCTTTCACAGGTCAATACGGAACGTATTTCTACTTCCTCTATCGGTGAGTCTTCTATCTTTTGACAAATGTCCTCCGTCAATTCATCACCTGCCTTCGCTATGATTTCACCAGTTTGCGGATGTATGACATCATGAACGGTTACTCTACCGAGTATTCTGTCATACAAGGTTTGTACGACATCTTCGTTTTTCTTCAAAGCCGTTGTCGGAATTCCTCTCAACGTACCACAATCTTCTTCCGTTATGATGACATCGTGTGTTACATCGACCAATCGTCTTGTCAAGTATCCTGCCTCTGCTGTTTTCAAAGCGGTATCCGCCAAACCTTTTCTGGCTCCGTGGGTGGAGATAAAGTACTCCAACACCGACAATCCTTCCTTGAAGTTGGAAATAATCGGGTTCTCGATGATTTCGGCACCTGTTGCTCCGGATTTTTGAGGTTTTGCCATCAATCCACGCATTCCGGTAAGCTGACGTATTTGTTCCTTGCTACCACGGGCTCCGGAATCAAGCATCATATATACCGGATTGAATCCTTGTCGGTCTTCGGATATGTGTTTCATAACGACTTCGGTTAGTCGTCTGTTGGCATCTGTCCAAATGTCTATGACTTGGTTGTAACGTTCATTGTTCGTGATAAGTCCCATTTGGTAGTTCATGGTTACTTCATCAACGGAATCATTGGCTTCTTTTATCAATCCGACCTTTTCTTCCGGTACCAAGACGTCTCCAAGGTTGAAAGACAATCCTCCAACAAATGCCATTCGGTAACCCAAATCCTTTATATCATCAAGGAATTGAGCTGTTTTTGCCATTCCGCACACTTTCAAAACGTCTCCTATGATGTCTCTCAATATGCTTTTCTTCAACACTACATTGATGTAGCCATACTCCGGTGGAACAACAAGGTTGAACAACACTCTGCCGACTGTTGTTTCTATTATTTCGTACTTCGGCTCTGCGTCTTCCGTTCTGAGCCTTCTCAATTTTATATGTGCATGAAGGTCTATTCTGCCTTCGTTGTGTGCTATTTGAACTTCCTCGGAAGAGTAGAAAGTCATTCCTTCTCCTTTGACTTTCTCTGTTTCGTCGGAAACTTTGCCCTTGGTCATATAATAAAGTCCCAAGACCATGTCCTGCGAAGGGACCGTTATCGGAGTTCCGTTGGCAGGGCTTAATATGTTGTGAGATGCCAACATAAGGAGTTGTGCTTCCAATACGGCCGCATTGCCAAGCGGTACGTGGACAGCCATCTGGTCTCCGTCGAAGTCGGCATTGAACGCTGCACAAACCAAGGGGTGCAATCTTATTGCCTTTCCTTCGACCAATTTAGGTTGGAATGCTTGGATACCCAATCTGTGAAGGGTCGGAGCACGGTTCAAAAGAACAGGGTGTCCTTTCAATATGTTCTCCAATATTTCCCAAACTCTCGGATCTTCCCTCTTATCGACTATTTTCTTTGCGGATTTTACGGTCTTGACAATTCCTCGTTCCAACATCTTTCTTATGATGAACGGTTTGAACAATTCCGATGCCATATCTTTCGGCAATCCGCATTCGTGCATTTTCAAATCCGGTCCGACGACAATTACGGAACGTCCGGAATAATCGACACGCTTACCCAAAAGGTTCTGACGGAAACGTCCTTGTTTTCCTTTCAAGAAATCGGACAAAGATTTCAATGCTCTGTTGGAGTCGGATTTTACGGAACTTACCTTCCTTGAATTATCGAATAAAGAATCGACAGCTTCCTGCAACATACGCTTTTCGTTACGCATGATTACATCGGGAGCTTTAATCTCTATCAATCTCTTCAAACGGTTGTTCCTTATGATTACTCGTCTGTACAAGTCGTTAAGGTCGGACGTTGCAAAACGTCCTCCGTCCAATGGAACGAGCGGACGCAAGTCTGGAGGTATGACAGGAACGACTTGAACTATCATCCATTCCGGTCTGTTCTCTTTCTTCTTGTTCGCTTCCCTAAACGCCTCAACGACGTTCAAACGTTTAAGTGCATCATGTTTTCTTTGTTGTGAAGTTTCGTTGTGTGCTTTATGTCTTAACTCGAAAGACAATTTATCCAAATCCAAATTTTTCAACAAATCGTAAAGAGCTTCCGCTCCCATCTTTGCCACAAATTTGTTGGGATCTTCATCCGGTAATTGACGATTTTCCATCGGCAATTTCTCCATGATGTCAAAGTATTCTTCCTCAGTCAACAAATCCATCTTGGCGATTTCAAACTCCGATGCCAAACCGGGGTTGATTACTATGTATTTCTCATAGTAGATGATTTGATCGAGTTTTTTACTTTGGATACCGAGCAACGAACCTATTTTGTTGGGAAGAGAACGGAAAAACCATATATGAGCCACAGGAACGACCAACTTAATGTGTCCCATTCTCTCTCTTCTGACCTTCTTCTCCGTTACCTCAACTCCACACCTGTCGCATATAATTCCTTTGTATCGTATTCTCTTGTATTTTCCGCAATGACATTCCCAATCCTTTACAGGTCCGAATATTCTTTCACAAAACAATCCGTCTCTTTCCGGCTTATATGTTCTATAATTGATGGTTTCAGGTTTCAACACCTCTCCTCTGGATCTTTCTTCTATCGATTGGGGAGATGCCAAACTGATTGTCATCGATTTAAATGTACTGTTTATCTGATTTTCTTTTCTACTCGCCATAATTGTTAGCCTTAAAACTGTCAATGAAACTACATCAACTAATCAAACGATACCTCCAAATTCAAACCTCTCAACTCGTGTACCAAGACGTTAAACGATTCAGGTATGCCCGGTGTCGGCATATTGTCGCCCTTCACTATTGCTTCGTACGCTTTTGCTCTTCCGACAACATCGTCTGACTTGATGGTCAATATTTCCTGCAAAACGTGCGATGCTCCAAAGGCTTCCAATGCCCAAACCTCCATTTCTCCGAATCTCTGTCCTCCGAATTGTGCTTTACCTCCAAGCGGCTGTTGAGTGATTACGGAGTATGGTCCTATGCTTCTTGCGTGCATCTTATCGTCTATCATGTGATGCAATTTCAACATATATACATAGCCGACTGTGGCAGGTTGATCGAAGACCTCTCCTGTTTCTCCATCTCTCAAATAACATTTTCCATTGTGAGGCAAGCCGGCTTTATCCATGTATCCGTTGACATCTTCCAAAGTGGCTCCATCAAATATAGGAGTATGAAATCTAAGATTCAACTCATGACCTGCCCAACCAAGCACGGTCTCGAAGATTTGTCCGAGGTTCATACGGGAAGGCACACCAAGCGGGTTCAAAACTATATCCACCGGCTTTCCATTATCCAAGAACGGCATATCCTCCTCACGTACTATCTTGGCAACGATACCTTTATTACCGTGACGACCTGCCATTTTATCTCCGACTTTCAATTTTCTCTTCTTGGCTATGTATATTTTAGCCATTTGAACTATTCCGGAAGGTAAATCATCTCCTATGGTTGCTGCATAAGTCTGGCGAGCCAATGTTCCTTGGATTTCTCTGCACTTTATGTTGTAGTTGTTCAACATTTCCTTAACCAATTCATTGGTTTGCGGGTCTGTCGTCCAATTATTAGGATTTACATTGGAATAATCTATCGATGCGAGAAGTTTCTGATTGAACTTTGACTTCTTGGGAACGAATTCTTCATTATAATTGGAGTACACTCCGGCTGAAACTTTCCCTGTCAACAAAACAAACAGTTTGTCGATAAGTTTGTTGTTCAACTCTTTCTCCTCCTTATCGAATTTTTCTTTCAGTTCTTTGGCAATTTCATTGTCCCTCTGTCTGGACTTCTTGTCCTTAATAAATTTTGTAAACAAACGTTTGTCTATTACCACTCCGCTGATTGAAGGCGGAACTTTCAACGATGCGTCCTTAACGTCTCCTGCTTTATCTCCGAATATCGCTCTCAACAATTTTTCTTCAGGAGTAGGGTCGGACTCTCCTTTCGGAGTAATCTTTCCTACCAATATATCACCCTCTTTGACATGAGCACCGATTCTTATCATTCCGTTTTCGTCAAGGTCTTTCGTAGCTTCCAAACTTACGTTAGGAATATCCCTTGTAAGTTCCTCCAATCCACGTTTCGTTTCTCTGACTTCGGTTATGAACTCATCTACGTGAACAGAGGTGAAAATATCTTCCTTGACTATTCTTTCGGAAATTACTATGGCGTCCTCGTAATTATATCCTTTCCAAGGCATGAACGCAACTTGCAAGTTTCGACCCAAAGCCAGTACACCGTCCTTTGTCGCATAACCTTCACAAAGCACCTGTCCTTTAACGACCTTATCGCCCTTATTGACTATCGGACGAAGATTGATTGAAGTACTTTGGTTGGTTCTACGGAACTTGGTAAGCTTGTATTTCTTCAAATCATCTTCAAAACTTACCAATCTTTCATTTTCATCTCTATCGTAACGTATTACAATTTCTCTTGCATCTACGAATTCTACTATTCCGTCTCCTTCGGCATGAATCAATACCCTTGAATCATAAGCGACAGACTCTTCTATACCCGTTCCAACGATAGGAATATCGGGATTAAGCAAAGGTACTGCCTGACGCATCATGTTCGAACCCATCAAAGCACGGTTCGCATCATCATGTTCAAGGAAAGGAATCAACGAAGCAGCTATCGAAGCAATCTGGTTGGAAGCAACGTCCATTAAATCCACCTTATCGGGAGAAACGATAGGGAAATCCGCCATTTGACGAGCCTTTATCCTTTCTTCCACTATTCTATCATCAGCGTCCAACTTGGTTGCAGCCTGTGCCACAATCTTATCCTCTTCCTCTTCTGCCGTAAGATAAATAGGTTCTTCTTTCATCAAGACCTTGCCGTCCTTTACCTTATAATATGGAGTCTCTATAAATCCGAGAGAATTGATTTTCGCGAATACACTCAAAGACGATATCAAACCGATATTCGGACCTTCCGGAGTTTCTATTGTACAAAGACGTCCATAGTGAGTATAGTGAACATCTCGCACCTCAAATCCAGAACGATCTCTCGACAAACCTCCGGGCCCCAAAGCAGAAATCCTTCTTTTGTGAGTCAACTCGGAAAGAGGATTTGTTTGATCCATGAATTGAGACAACTGATTTGTTCCGAAGAACGAATTGATAACCGACGACAATGTCTTGGCATTTATCAAATCCGTCGGACTGAACACTTCATTATCTCTGACATTCATTCTTTCTCTTATGGTTCTTGCCATACGGGAAAGCCCCACTCCGAATTGAGCATACAACTGCTCTCCTACTGTTCTTATTCTACGATTACTCAAGTGGTCGATGTCATCGACTTCCGTTTTTGAGTTAATCAGTTCTATCAAGTACTTTATAATACAGATAATATCCTCTTTTGTAAGCACTCTCGTATCATCGCTTACATCAAGGTTCAATTTTCTGTTTATTCTGTATCTTCCGACATCACCCAAATCGTATCTCTTATCCGAGAAAAACAATTTCTCAATAATTCCTCTCGCCGTTTCTTCATCGGGCGGTTCGGCACTACGTAATTGTCTATATATATATTCAACAGCTTCCTTGGCATTATTAGCTGTATCCTTTTGTAATGTATTGAAGATTATCGAATAATCCGTGGCTGTGGCATCATCATTGTGCAACAATATGGTTTTGACACCAGAATCCAAAATAAGATCCAAATGTTCCTGTTCCAATGTCGTCTCCCTGTCTATGATTACCTCTGTTCTTTCGATAGACACAACCTCTCCGGTATCCTCATCGACAAAATCCTCTATCCATGCTCTGACAACCCTTGCAGCCAATCGCCTACCCAATACCTTCTTCAAATTGGCTTTGGTTACTTTTACTTCCTGAGCAAGGTCGAAAATCTCCAAAATATCTTTATCCGTTTCATATCCGATAGCTCTCAATAAAGTCGTTATCGGCAACTTCTTCTTTCGATCTATGTAAGCATACATGACATTGTTGATGTCAGTGGTAAACTCCATCCAAGAACCCTTGAAAGGTATGATTCTTGCAGAGTACAACTGCATTCCGTTGGCATGCGTACTCGTTCCGAAAAACACTCCCGGAGAACGGTGCAACTGCGATACCACCACTCTCTCAGCTCCGTTTATCACGAACGTTCCTTTGGGCGTCATGTATGGAATCATGCCCAAATAAACATCTTGTATTTTCGTTTCAAAATCCTCATGCTCCGGATCAGTACAGAACAACTTCAACTTTGCTTTCAACGGAACACTAAACGTCAAACCCCTCTCTATGCACTCATCAATGGAATAGCGAGGAGGGTCGATAAAGTAATCTAAGAATTCGAGAACGAAATTATTCCTTGCATCGGTTATCGGGAAATTTTCGGAAAAGACTTTATATAAGCCCTCGTTAATTCTGTTTTCCGAGTTGGTTTCCAACTGGAAAAAATCTCTAAAAGACTTCAACTGAATATCCAAAAAGTCAGGATATTCGAAATGCTTCACAGACGCGAAACTAATTAAGGTTGGATTATTTTGTGCCAAGGTTTTTCAAATTAAAAGGTTAAAAAAATAAGTTAGATACAAAACACAATAAAGGACGGGCATTCTTAGAAAAGAACACCCTCCCTTACCTTATTGATTGTGGTGAAATGTCTTACTTAATTTCAACCTTTGCACCTGCTTCCTCTAACGCTTTTTTCAACGATTCAGCTTCTTCCTTGGTAACGCCTTCTTTCAATGTTTTAGGAGCTGCATCTACCAATTCTTTTGCTTCTTTAAGACCTAAGCTGCAAAGGTCTTTTACCAACTTAACAACGTTAAGTTTGGAAGCTCCGGCTTCTGCCAAAACAACATCAAATGCTGTTTTTTCCTCAACTGCTGCTGCACCACCTGCTGCAGGACCTGCTGCCACAGCAACAGCCGCAGCTGCCGGCTCTATACCATATTCTTCTTTTAGAATATCAGCCAATTCCTTTACTTCTTTTACGCTTAGATTAACTAATTGTTCTGCGAATGCTTTTAGATCTGCCATTTTATTTCTTGATTTAATGTATTTTACAATTTTGTTTTCTTACTCGGGTCTTTCCGATAAAGTTTTTATTACACCTGATAACGTGTTGCCACCTGACTGCAACGCTCCAATAACATTCTTGATTGGAGACTGTAATGCAGCAATAACGTCTGCAATGAGTTCGTTCTTGGACTTGATAGCAATCAATTCCTCCAACGCACCATCACCCACATAGAAACATTCTTCCACATAAGCCGATTTCAATACAGGTTTATCATTGCTGTTTCTGAATGATTTTATCAACTTTGCAGGTGCATTGTTCACGTTAGAAAGCATAACAGAAGTAGAACCTTTGAATGTTGAGAACAACTCGGAATAGTCAAAACCTGACTTTTCCAACGCCTTCTTCAACAAAGTGTTCTTTACAACCAACAGTTTTACTTCATTACGATAACACAACTTTCTCAACTTAGCCGTAGCAACAGAGTCCAAACCCTCTATATCAACGAAATAAAGATAAGAATATTTAGCTATCTCGTTACCGATGTTTTCTATCAGTTGCGTCTTTTCTTCTTTTCTCATATTTCAACGTTTTACTTGCTTATTGACTTTGTATCCACTTTTACACCGGGACTCATGGTCGAAGAAACCGTTATGCTTTTCACATAAGTTCCTTTTGCAGAAGTAGGTTTCAACTTTATGATAGCCTGCAATACTTCCATCGCGTTATCGTAAATTTTATTCGCGTCGAAAGACATACGGGCAACGCTCGTATGGATGATACCGAATTTATCAACCTTGAAATCTATCTTACCGGCCTTAACCTCTTGTACAGCTTTACCCAAGTCCATAGTAACGGTACCTGTCTTAGGATTAGGCATTAAACCTCTTGGTCCCAATACCTTTCCCAAAGCTCCCACTTTCGGCATTACACTTGGCATGGTGATAATAACATCGACATCCGTCCAACCGCCTTTTATCTTGGTAATGTACTCATCCAAGCCAACATAATCAGCTCCGGCAGCCTTAGCCTCTTCCTCTTTATCCGGAGTACACAAAACAAGAACCCTCTTGGTCTTACCCGTACCATGAGGCAAGGTAACAATACCTCTCACCATTTGATTGGCTTTACGCGGGTCAACACCCAAACGAACATCCAAATCAAACGAAGCATCAAACTTTGTGAAAGTAATGTCCTTGACAATCTTTACGGCTTCCTCCAAAGAGTACTCTTTTGCAACATCGAACTTAGCTAAAGCCTCTTTTGTTTTTTTCGATTGTTTTGCCATTGAATTAAATTTTAACTGAAACTACATTGAAGATATTACTCCTCAACAACGATACCCATACTTCTTGCAGTTCCTTTGACGATACTTATTGCAGACTCTACGGTGAAACAATTCAAGTCCACCATCTTCGCCTCGGCAATAGCCTTTATCTGATCCATTTTCAAAGTAGCAACTTTGTTTCTGTTCGGCTCACCGGAACCGCTTTTCAACTTGGCTGCCTCTTTCAATTGAACTGCAACAGGAGGTGTTTTGATTACAAACTCGAAAGACTTGTCCGAATAAACAGTAATGATTGCCGGAATCAACTTACCGGCTTGATCTTGCGTTCTTGCATTAAACTGTTTACAGAACTCCATTATGTTCACACCCTTAGCACCCAAAGCAGGTCCTACCGGCGGAGATGGATTTGCTTTTCCTCCCGGAATTTGCAACTTAATCAATCCTGCAACTTCTTTAGCCATTTTACTAACGTGCGTTTAATAGGTAATTAAAAATATTGTCCGATAAATCTACTTGACAACTTGAACAAAAGACAACTCGACAGGCGTTCTTCTTCCGAAAATTTTCACCGTAACAGTAAGTTTCTTTTTTTCATTGTTGATTTCATCAATAACACCGGAAAAATTATTGAATGGACCATCTATTATTTTGACTGTTTCTCCCACGATAAAAGGCTCCAGCAATTCTTCATCATTTCCCATCATCTCATCAACCGTACCCAATATCCTTTTGACTTCATAATCCTGCAAAGGAACAGGCTTACCATCTTTTTCGGAAAGGAAATCGATGACATTAGGGACATTTCTGATTGCATGCACTGTTTCACCTTCAAGAGATGCTTCTATCAAAACATAACCCGGGAACAATGTACGCTCCTTGCTCACTCTTTTACCGTTACGAACAGAAAAAACCTTTTCGGTAGGTATCAAAACTTGTGAGACAAAGTCATTCAAGCCACTATGAGACACCTCTGTTTCGATATACTCCTTGGCTTTCTTTTCTTTGCCTGAAACAACTTTCACCACATACCATTTTTTCGATTGTTCACTCATACCGGAAATAATTGAAAAGATTTATCATTCAACAAAATATAAACTTCACATCACATCTCATAGACATAAAAGCCTTTGGGAAGCAAGATATGAAAATGAAAGATTATCCCATCATTCCATAAAGATAGCCAAGCAATCCTTTCCAGAACATAGTCGGATGGACACCTGTTACAATATCCATAAGAAAGATAATGAGAGCAATTATAAGAGAAGCCACAAAGACCACCACCGTACTATTGCTCAACTCCGACATCGTAGGCCATGACACCTTGTGAGCCAATTCATCATAGCTGCTTTTTACGTATTCGACTATCTTTGACATTTATTATTTTGTTTTTCGATTTGCAGGGGCAGAGAGATTCGAACTCCCATCAATGGTTTTGGAGACCACTATTCTACCCTTAAACTATGCCCCTAAAAAGAGGTGAGGTCTTTTAACCTCACCTTTATAGAACTCTCTTAATCCAATATCTTGGTTACCTGACCGGCACCCACGGTTCTACCACCCTCACGGATAGCGAAACGCAAGTTCTCGTTCAAAGCTATTTCAGAAATCAACTCAACAGTGATTGTCAAGTTATCTCCCGGCATAACCATATCACGACCTTCCGGTAGAGTGATTTCTCCTGTTACGTCAGTTGTTCTGAAATAGAATTGCGGACGATAGTGATTGTGGAATGCAGTATGACGACCACCTTCCTCTTTCTTCAAGATATAAACCTCAGCTTGGAACTTTCTGTGAGGGTGTACAGAACCCGGCTTAGCGATAACCATTCCACGACGGATTTCTGTCTTATCTATACCACGAAGCAACAAACCTACGTTATCTCCGGCTTCTCCCTCATCAAGGAGTTTACGGAACATCTCAACTCCGGTAACGGTTGATTTCAATTTTTCGGCACCCATACCGATTATATCGACAGCATCACCTACATGAACGACACCTGTCTCTATTCTACCTGTTGCAACAGTACCACGACCGGTGATAGAGAATACGTCCTCGATCGGCATCAAGAAATCTTTATCCTTATCTCTCTTTGGAAGAGGTATCCATTCATCAACAGCCTTCATAAGTTCCATTACTTTTTCAACCCATTTTGGCTCTCCGTTCAATGCACCGAGTGCAGAACCTCTGATGACAGGAGTATTGTCTCCATCGAATTCGTAGAATGACAACAAGTCTCGAATTTCCATTTCAACCAAATCCAACAGTTCAGGGTCATCAACCAAGTCAACCTTGTTCATAAATACAACCAAACGAGGAACGCCTACCTGACGAGCCAACAAGATGTGTTCACGAGTTTGAGGCATCGGACCATCTGTTGCAGCAACAACGATTATGGCACCATCCATTTGAGCAGCACCTGTTACCATGTTCTTCACATAGTCAGCGTGGCCTGGACAGTCAACGTGTGCATAGTGACGATTTTCTGTTTGATACTCAACGTGTGCAGTGTTGATTGTGATACCTCTTTCTTTTTCTTCCGGTGCAGAGTCTATCGAGTCGAACGACTTTACTTCGGAAAGACCTTTAGACGCCAATACAGTTGTGATAGCAGCTGTCAAAGTCGTCTTACCATGGTCAACGTGACCTATTGTTCCAATGTTAACGTGCGGTTTTGAACGCTCAAATTTTTCCTTTGCCATAATTATTGACTATTTAATTACTATTTACTCAACTTAAAGTTAAACTCAACCAAGAGCCATTGACGAGACTTGAACTCGTGACCCCTTCCTTACCAAGGAAGTACTCTACCACTGAGCTACAACGGCATATCACACTTACAACAATAAGAACGAATCAATCCTCATGACTCGCCCTTATTTTCGTGGAGCGGAAGACGGGGCTCGAACCCGCCACCTATAGCTTGGAAGGCTATCGCTCTACCAAATGAGCTACTTCCGCATTGTTTCAATAAAAGCAAACTACCGCCTTTACTTCTTTCTTCGTGGGAGAGGGTGGACTCGAACCACCGAACTCCGAAGAGGACAGATTTACAGTCTGTTGCAATTGCCGCTATGCGACTCTCCCATCTAATATCGAGCCGATAGAGGGATTCGAACCCCCGACCCGCTGATTACAAATCAGCTGCTCTGGCCAACTGAGCTACATCGGCATCTCTATTATTTATCTCGACATTTCAAAACAACTCTTACCTCGCATTCAAACGCCGACAGCACTTTCTTCAAACTTCTCTTCCCTCCGAATGCGTTTGCAAAGATAGAACAAATACGGATTTCCACCAAACTTTCTCACCGTTTTTTTTCAGCCGAAACCGTAAGTCATTCATTTTTACCCCGAAAAATTCCGTACATATTCGGTATCATTCTAATGTATTACAGAAAAAACGATAAGAAAAAACCATCATATCGAAGTAAAAACCTGCTTTTGCATTACCTCTCGCCGTAATTCTTCTCAACCACATGCTTGAACGAACCTGCTTCGGCAGGATATGATTGCTTTTCCCGCTCTGCTATTATTCATATATATATTCCCCATACGGACTTCTCACAACGACAGACGTCTTTGCTTTTCGCTCCACATGACCTATCACTCTCGCCTCTATATTGAAGCTCTTGCTTATCGCCATCACCTCTTCCGCCGTTTTCAAATCGGTATAAATTTCCATACGGTGCCCCATATTGAAAACCTTATACATCTCTCGCCAATCCGTCTTCGACTGCTCCTGTATCATTTTGAACAAAGGAGGCACAGGGAACAAGTTATCCTTCACCACTTGCAAGCCATCGTTCAAGAAATGCAAGACCTTCGTTTGGGCACCGCCGCTGCAATGCACCAATCCATCTATCCGACCTCTGCAATGCTTAAAAACCTCAGCCATCACGGGAGCATACGTCCTTGTAGGGGATAAAACCATCTTTCCTGCGTCCATTCCCTCGACTTCCGTCTTGCTTTCAAGTTCCAAACCGCCGCAATAAACCACCTCTTTCGGCAAAGCATTATCATAACTCTCCGGATAAAGCTTCGCAAGCGAGGAAGCGAAAACATCATGCCTTGCAGAAGTCAAACCGTTGCTGCCCATTCCTGAATTGTATTCCTTTTCGTATGTCGCCTTACCGAAAGACGCAAGACCGACAACCACATCGCCTGCCTTTATTCTGTCATTGGAAATTATCTTGTTTCTTTCCGCTCTCGCCGTTACGGTGCTATCGACGATTATCGTTCTCACCAAATCTCCCACATCGGCAGTCTCTCCGCCCGTGGAGCGGATTCCGACACCCAAAGCACGCATTTCCTCCAAAAATTCCTCCGTTCCATTGATTATTCTCGAAATCACCTCACCCGGAATTAAATTTTTGTTCCTGCCTATGGTCGAACTGAGAAGAATATTATCGGTTATGCCTACGCATATCAGGTCATCTATGTTCATCACTATGGAATCTATCGCAATACCTTTCCATACCGACAAATCCCCCGTCTTTTTCCAATACATGTAAGCCAACGAACTCTTCGTTCCAGCACCATCTGCGTGCATGACGATGCAATGCTCATCACTGCCGGTCAGCATATCAGGCACCACTTTGCAAAAAGCCTTGGGAAACAATCCCTTGTCTATGTTCTTTATTGCCTCATGCACATCTTCCTTCGACGCACTCACACCTCTCAGGTTATATTTTTCCTCCTTCATATAATCACCTCTTTTTCTGTTCTTCTTGATTTACCTTGACAAAACGGCGTTTCGTTGCGATTAAAACGGCATTTCGTCAAATTATTTCGGCGTTTTATTTTTCCGAAACGCCGTTTTATTTTTCCAATACGTTTTCCAACACCTTTCGGATTTCCTCTCCGCGCAAGTCTCTCTTGACAATCGTTCCGTCGGGAGCAAAAAGCATTATCTGAGGAATACCTTGAATACCGTAAATATCCGTCGGAATTTGTTGAGCGTCTATTATGTGATTCCAAGGCATGTCATTCTTCTCTATGAACTTCTCAGTCGCAGCCCTCTTATCCCAAACGGCAACACTCAAAACAGTGATTTTGTCCCCGAACTCCTTATAAATATTTCTCACATTGGGAATTTCCCTCTTGCAAGGACCGCACCACGTTGCCCAAAAGTCCACCAAGGTGTATTTTCCCTTTCCTACATAATCCGAGAACTTCACCTTCTCCCCTTTCAATCCGCCATTCTCTATCGTGAAATCCGTAAACATCTTTCCCTCCGAGGTATTCCTCAACGCCTCAAAAGCCTTATAAGCGGTTTGAAGCCCCGGATAGTTCTTCGCTTCGCCCGATAGCTTGTCATACTGCTTGAAGAAATCCTCCGAAGAGTAGTAATAGGAAAGCGATGCAAGCATCCAACCTGCCGCCTCCTTATCCGCAAGACGGGACATGGCTTCTTCCCCGATCTGTTGCAAACCCTTGACCGTTTCTTCGTAGAGTGCGTCCTGTTCCTTTTCCTTATCAGCCTCGGAAATCGGTTTTGCCTTTATTTCCGCAGCCGTATTCTCATAACGTTTCCAAGCATCATCGGAAGCAGAAGAGAACAAAGACACCTGTTTGTTAAGTTCTCCGCCCTTGCAAGACATATCCCTCAAATTCAATTCCACCTTACCTTTCTCGCTCACAAAAGCCAATACATCTCTTCCACCATATTCGGCACATGTATAAAGTTTATCATCAGCCTTCAAGGCAAACGAAAACTCCGCATTCTTATTCACCTTTACACTATCGGTTATTTGATTTCCATAAACGATATACACATACCGTCCTACCTGCTCCGGATTTGCCTTTCCCTCTACACGACAATCCTTTTGTGCAAAACTCAAAAAAGGCATTGCAGCCAATGCCAAACATAAAACTGTTCTATTCATATCTATTGTTTTCTGATTTCATCAAATTCTCGAAGTACTGCCAGAGAACGCCCTCCGGCACCGGTGCTTCTATGTATATTTCTTTTTTACTCACAGGGTGAACAAAGCGAAGCTCTCTTGCATGCAAGGAAATGGAGCCATCGCTGTTGCTGCGTGCAAAGCCATATTTCAAATCGCCCTTTATCGGACAGCCTATATTGGCAAGTTGCACCCTTATCTGATGATGTCTGCCCGTTTTCAGGTTTACCTTCAACAGATTGTAATTATCTCCGCTTGCAATAAGTTCATAATCCAATTCGGCATACTTTCCCCTCTTCGTATCCTTGGTCACGTATGTCTTGTTGCGACTTTCGTTTCTCAAAAGATAATCGCATAACGTCCCTTTCTGCAAAGGAGGCATGTTACGCACTATCGCCCAATAGGTTTTGCTTATCTCATGTTCCTTTATCATCGCATTGAGACGCTCCAAAGCCTTACCCGTCTTTGCGAATATAACAGCCCCGCTCACCGGTCTGTCCAAACGATGAACGACACCGCAAAAAACATTCCCCGGCTTGGCATACTTCAACTTCAAATAATGCTTCACTTCTTCCTCCAAGGAAACATCTCCGCTCTTATCAGCATGCACAATCTGAGAAGGACGTTTGTTCACCACCAAAAGATGGTTATCCTCATACAAAAGCTGCCCATGCAATGCCAAATCCTCGTAATCCATTTCCTTATATATTTATAAAAGAAGTCGAACCCATGTTACGAAAACCCAATCACAGACTTGCCAAAATGGAAAGCCCACCCTTCACCTTATCCTCCAAATCCACATGCACGCAAGCCTCCAAAGGAATGAACAAATCAACCCTCGAACCGAACTTTATGAAGCCGAGCTCCGCTCCCTGCGTAACCGTCTCCCCCTCCTTGGCATAACACACAATCCTTCTTGCCAAAGCACCGGCTATCTGACGGACAACGACCTTCTGACCCTTCTCGTTTTCTATGCAAATGGTCGTTCTCTCGTTCAAAGTGGAACTCTTGGGGTGCTTTGCAATGAGATACTTTCCGCTATGGTAATTAGTATAAATTATCTTGCCGCTTATCGGATAACGATTGACGTGAACATTATTCGGGGACATGAAAGTGGAAATCTGAATGCACTCCTGCTTCAACACCTCCGGCTCGTAAACCTTTTCGACCACCACTATCGTACCATCGGCAGAGCCGATCACCTGATTGGGATTATGCACCAACTCTCTCTTCGGAATACGGAAGAACCTTATCACCACACCTGCCAAAAGCCATACAAAAGCTATGAGAACATACCAATAGATCTGCCAATGGCGAACAAAATAAACAAGAACGGAAGTTATGATGATTGCCAACACTATGGCAACCGCACTAATCTTATAGCCCTCTCTATGTATATACATCTTATTATGTCTTTCAATTCAACAAACCCAGGAAACGAGTACTTAGTAACTGCACGATGCCAAGCACTATCCACATGACAGGCAACACCAACAACAGAATATCGAACCTGTCCAGTATTCCGCCATGCCCCGGCAATATATTACCACTGTCCTTCACCCCCATCTGTCTCTTGAACATCGACTCGATAAGGTCTCCGAATGTTCCGACAACGGTTGTTACCACAGCCATCAGCAACCATATATATACGTTTCCGCCAAGCAACTGCCACATAACGACACCTGCCAGAACCGTAGCGGCAAATCCGCCGAAGAAACCCTCCCAACTCTTCTTGGGCGAGTGGCGTTCAAACAATCTTCTCTTGCCGAACTTGCAACCTACAAGGTAAGCGAATGTATCATTGCACCATGCGAATATGAAAATGCTCAAAAGAACATTGCAATCAAAGTAATCGTGCATTGCGAAAAGCAGATTGCTCAAAGACAACGGCAAAACAATGTAACCGACAGCGGTAAGAGAATATGCCATCGAAGTAAAAGGCGTTGCACTCTTCACATACAAAGCCGAAATAGCCAAAGCAATAATGCACAGCAAGCTTGCAAACATGGCAATCGCCGAATATGCAAAGCCGAAAGCATGAGATACCAAAGCAAGATAGGAAAACACGGAAACGAAATAAATCATGGGAGCATTCAGACTTACTTCCGCCTTGGCACTCACAGAGATAAATTCCCTCAATGCCAATATCATTATCATGCCGAAGTAAACGGCTGCAACATATCGGTCGATACATACCGCCGCTATTACACTCAAAACATATATTGCCCCTGTTATTGTTCTCTTTGTTAAATCTTTCATCTTATCAACCCGCTATAACAAATACATACAACTCTCTGATTTCCTCCTCTATCAAATCGCCGGATTTTATGTTCAATACCCATTGCGGAGGCGTCTCAGGCATGTTTTCAAGCGTCATTCTATAGCTCTCCTGTATCTGAGACTCGAAAGCAATCACCACCATTATCGGCGTAAAATGCCGCAAGTGAGTACCCGCTCCCTGTGTGGAGGTTATTATTATACTGCCTGTTCGAGCTATCATGGACTGACAAAGTCCTATTCCGACGGTCGTATCCTCGTCATCCATGAATGTCTCGAGTCCGAACTTGGCAAGATATGATTGCAGGCTCGGAGAAAAGGAAACAATCTTGTTCCACTTCCGATAAGCCGCCAGATTACGCAGATTATCGATGAACTCTTTCTCGTCTGCACAATAAACGAACTTGCCTTTGCCCTTCACGAACTTTTCGGCAAACACCATAAGCGGTTCATCCGACAAAGGGCAATACATCTCCGGCGAGTTCGTCGTGGCAGAAGCGACGTTACCGTCTTTTTCGAGCAAAGCTGCCCTCAACAGTTTCAAAACTTTTTCCTTTCCGGAGCTGCCTTTCATCTGCTATTCTTCCGCTTTTGTATCTTTTGTCGAAGATTTCTCTTCCGCTTGCTCTGTCTCGTCATTCCACGGACGCTTTCCGTAAATTTTTTCCACGTCTTCCCTGAATATGACTTCCCTGTCTATGAGTATGGCTGCCAAAGCGTCCAACTTCTCCCTGTTCTCCGACAATATGGATTTGGCTTTCGCATACGCTGCTTCGACCATTCCATGTATCCTGTCATCGATTTTCTCTGCCGTTTTCTCGCTGAACGGTTTCTGGAAGCCGTATTCGCTCTGTCCCGTGGAATCGTAGAAACTCAAATTGCCGATTTCCTTATCCAAACCGTAATAAACAACCATTGCATACGCCTGCTTGGTTACCCTTTCCAAATCGTTCAATGCTCCCGTGGAGACTTCTCCGAACACCAACTCCTCTGCCGCACGTCCTCCGAGCAAAGAAACCATTTGATCCATCAACTGAGCCGTGGTTGTAATCTGTCGCTCCTCAGGAAGGTACCATGCCGCACCCAAAGCGGAGCCTCGCGGCACTATTGTAACCTTTACCAAAGGATTCGCATGTTCCAAAAGCCAACTGACCGAAGCATGACCTGCCTCATGGTAAGCGATGGTACGTTTTTCCTTGGGCTTGATTATTTTCGTTTTCTTTTCCAATCCGCCTATAATCCTATCCACAGCGTCAAGGAAGTCCTGCTTACCTATAATCTTCTTATCGTTCCTCGCCGCTATCAAAGCAGCTTCGTTACACAGGTTCGCAATATCCGCTCCCGAAAAACCCGGCGTTTGCTTTGCAAGGAAATCTATATCGACCTCCTTGCTGTCGTATTTAAGGTTCTTCGTATGAACCTTGAATATGGCTTTTCTTTCTTCCACATCTGGCAATTCCACATGTATCTGCCTGTCGAACCTGCCGGCACGCAGCAATGCTTTATCCAATATATCCGCCCTGTTCGTGGCGGCAAGAATTATCACACCGGCATTTGTGCCGAAGCCGTCCATTTCCGTCAAGAGTTGGTTCAATGTGTTTTCTCTCTCATCATTCGAGCCGGAAGCCAGATTCTTTCCCCTCGCCCTGCCGATAGCATCAATCTCGTCTATGAATATTATGCACGGAGCTTTCTCCTTTGCCGTCTTGAACAAATCTCTCACACGGGAAGCCCCCACACCCACGAACATTTCCACGAAGTCGCTGCCAGAAAGAGAAAAGAACGGCACCTTTGCTTCTCCTGCCACTGCCTTTGCCAGCAAGGTCTTTCCCGTTCCCGGAGGCCCTACGAGCAACGCACCTTTCGGAATTTTGCCTCCGAGTTGCGTATATTTCGACGGATTTCTGAGAAAGTCCACAATCTCCTTCACCTCCACCTTCGCACCCTCCAGACCTGCGACATCGGCAAAGGTAACCTTCACATCATTATCCTTATCATAAAGTCTCGCCTTACTTTTTCCCACATTGAATATACCACCGCCCATTCCGCCTCCGGAAGAACTGTTTCTCATCATTCTGAAAAAGACGAACCATATAACGAGCATTATAATCAGAGAGAAGAGAAACATGGAATTTTCACCGAAAAAACTCTTTCTCGTCTCGCTTTCGACGTTTATTCTGAGATTGGCAATGATTTCCTGCTTCTTCAACTCGCTTTCGATACCCACGGTGTCCTTTGCAATCCATTGATTCTCCACCGTCTTCAACTGTTCGCGAAAATCATCGTAATTGACGAACTTATAAATATAGAAACCTTTGCTTACATCGGAACCGTCGGACAAAAACCCCGGCTTCGGTTTCAAATCCTTGTAATCATTGTCGTTTTTGATTTTGTCGGGCTTGATATAGACCTCCGCAAACTCCTTATTGACAACATTTATCTTGGAGTAATCCTTATCGAGCAGCACCTTCTGCAATCTGTCCCACTTTATATCCTTGCTTATCGCACTTTCGCCATCACCGGTGAACCATACCACACCCAAAGTAAGGAGAACCAAAAAGTAAATCCAATACAGGTTGAACTTGAACTTACCTCCGCCCAAAGGTCTTCCACCTTTATTGTTTTGTTTGCCTGCCATACTACTCTTCGTCCTCGAAATGAATTTGTTTAACGTCTTTCCACATCGCCTCTATGTTGTAGAACTCTCTCGTTTCAGCCAAGAAAACATGTATCACAACGTCAAAATAATCCAACAACACCCATTGACAATTCTGCAAGCCCTCTACCCTGCGGGGTTTTATGCCTGTCATCTCCCTGACCTGCCTTTCGATTTCGTCTGCCAAAGCATCGACATGAGAAGGCGAATTGGCAGTACAAAGAACGTAGTATTCAAACAACGAACCTTCCACTCCGTTAAAATCAATCAATGTTATCTGCCTGCCTTTCTTGGACTTTATGGCTTCGACAGCTATCTTGGAAAGCACTTCCGCTTCTTTCTTCTGTTTTGTCATCAGTCTGTATTATGAATTTCCTTGCAAAGGTACGAATATATACGGTATATCAAAACGAAAAACCTCACAATTTGTTCGCAAGCAACATCTGCCGCCACCGAAACGCCGATTCGACCACAACCAAACGCCGATTGAGAAAATTCTTTCGGCGTTTTATTTTAGTGGAACGGCGATTCGATTCAGCCAAACGGCGGAAGAGTTTCACTGAAACGTCGCCACCTTTTTCCTATTGTGCGATTTCTCCCTATTTTCGGACAAATCCATGTGTGTTTCGGCAAAACAAGCATTCATTTTAGCTAAAAGAATGTATTAACGGTCGATTTTTTGAGGCATTATCGCAGACATGCTTTTGTAGCTGTTCTTGTTGTTTCGGCTATAATAACTCCGCCGGATGTCTTTACATTGATTTTGGTCTCTCTTCCGATGTATTTGCTCTATGAATGCTGTATTTTGACTGTCGCAAAAACAAAAGCCAAGGTATGAATTGCTTGATGTACGCTTTATTTCTCGATTTGAATGAAATTCTTTGCAATTTTAATCGACTGATATTTTGTGAGATAGAATTTAATTTTCATTTTTCATGGAAAAAGATTTGGTATGTCGGAGAAAAAATGTAATTTTGCAATCCCAATTCGCACGTAACCGTTAGGGTTGAATGGAATTGGAGAGATGGGTGAGTGGCTGAAACCAACAGTTTGCTAAACTGTCGTACTCGAATAAGGGTACCGGGGGTTCGAATCCCCCTCTCTCCGCAGTCTTTCCGAAACGAGTGGTTGGGGGAAAGGTAAAACGGGGTATAGCGTAGTCCGGTTATCGCGCCACATTTGGGATGTGGAGGCCGCAGGTTCGAATCCTGCTACCCCGACAAAAGAACCATGGGACTGGTTCTTTTTTTTGAGGGGTCTAGTAGCTCAGCTGGATAGAGCAACTGCCTTCTAAGCAGTAGGTCCCAGGTTCGAATCCTGGCTAGATCACAAAAATAGTGGGTTAATTGTGGAAAGCGGCGACTTTTAATAGGTTGTCGCTTTTATTTTGTCCGGAATTTGATAGCCTTCTTGAGTTCATTTTACCGATAATGCTTTATAACAGAAAGAGAATAACGATGTAAGCGAAACAAAAAGGGAATTTCACTTTCTGCTTCGAGTTTGAAAATGCCTATATTTACCTTCGTTACCCATTTAATCATGAAACCAAATGTACAATTTTCCTCATTACGCGACAAGGACTTGCGGATAATCGAATCATAAAGGTTATCGTCAGATAAATCCGTGGCAAGCGTGTCATCATTTTCTATACCCAAGATGTACAAAAACATTACGCAACAAATGGAAGAATGGCATATAAATCCGTCAGCAAAGTTTTTGGAAGCAATACGTAACCTACGTTTGTCAAAATATTGATTGTTTTCACGTTATCCTGCAATGCGTTTTGTCGAATTGCGAAAGACATTTGCCATTCCTCTTACAATCTTATCACAAAAGTTTTCGTGGCAAATGCTTAAAGATTGGTTTCGCCGTGATTACTCCTTTTTGAGTTTGTAAGGACTAAAAAATGTGTACGAAATCCGATTCGATTTTTGGTTTTAAGGTAATATTGAGTGAAAGGTGCTTTCTAATACTTCAATCTCAGCCTGCAACCCCAGTATCCGCCGTGTGCGTCTTCTTCCGTAGAGAAGGAACGTATTATTTCCACGCCAAGACATGACAATATGTTATCCACACCCATGCCGATTTCGTAATATGGTTTGTATTCGCCGTATAGTGCTTTGCCATATACGAATTCGTTCATTCTGTATTGTTTCAAAAAAGGTATCATGTCGGAGAAAAATCCTCCTGAGTTTATTTGCAGAAAACATTGTATGTATTCTTTTCTGTAAAACCGCTTATCGAAAGCAAGAAGGTTGAAACCATAAGTATCTGATATTATTCCGAAAGATTGCATAGGGGTGAAATAAAGCCCTTGGTTAGTATTTCCTATTATCTTTCCGCCTTTCAACATTATATCTGTTGCCATTCTTTTCCCTATGAACAGTCTTTCGGATATTGTAAACGATACTGTGCCGTATGATTTCCTGTAATCATTCAAAAGAAAGTTGTGTGTGTAATTCGCAGAAAGGTTTGTCGGGAGTTCGTTCAAGCGGGAGTTCAGACTTTTTTTGTTCTTTCGTTTCCGTGAGGGACGGAAAAAGATTTCCATTCCTGCGTTCAAATATGAGTAATCTTTATCAAGTGTCTCAAAACTCGTTTCCCCGTCATAGTAAACATTGGAATAAAGATTGCGAAGTCCCACGGCAGGAGAAAATCCGAGACCCGAACGTAATTCGTAAAGGTATGTTATCGAAATTTTACGGTTATAGGAAAGGTAGTAGTTCCTCCATGGAGCGAAGGAATAGTAAAGCACATCATAATTTGCTGTATTAGGCATATAAGTATTGTCTTCGTATGAAAGGGTCAAGGCATTGGCTGGAAAAGCATAAACAGAAGCCGGCTTGCGTTTGAGGCTTATGCCGGCTGAAAGTCCGTATTTGAATTTTTTGTCTTCCGTTCCGTATGCCAAAAGCCACTTGAAACCAAATCTTTTGCTGAATTTGGGATTGGTTCTGCCACTTAATCTCAGTCTTACACCCTCCACGGGATTATAGCTTGCAAAACGCTCTACGGGTCCGAAATCCATGAATCCAATAGAGAGGTAATTGTCGGCGGACAAAAGACCTGAAAATCTCTCCTGCATAAGCAATCTACCTGCTCTTTCCAAGTCCCTTTTGTCTATGGGTGCATATTTTACTTGCGAAAGTCCGCATATAACGGACAACAATGCAAAAATAAAAAACAGTATTCTTTTCATACGCTGTTTATTGCATGTTGCTGCAAGCCAAAGCGGCTGTCGAAAAAGCTGTTTGCAGATTAAAGCCGCCTGTATCGCCATCGAAATCCAGCACTTCTCCTGCAAAGTACAACCCTTTTACTATTTTCGATTGCATGCTTCGGCAATTAACCTGTGATAAATCCACTCCGCCTTTGGTAACTATGGCTTCATACCAACCCATATCCCCTATTATCTCATCTTTATTGTATTTGAGGTATAACATTATCGCTTCTGCGTTGCCGAGCCTGTGTTTCTGTACTTTCAAACTCTCTTTCTGTTTTTTCAACCAAAACTTGTAATCCCGTACGAGAGGTTCCGACAACCATGCTCTCAAAATATTATCCGTACTTTGTCCGACTCGTTCTTGCAAAACCCTGCTTATCTCTTTCTTGAGTTTTTCTTCGCTCAATTTAGGCTTCATATCCACGGATACGAACAGTCTTTCCTTTTTGTAAAGCCTTTCTGCAATCTTACGACTCAGCCGCAATATGACAGATCCTGCAAGGCCGTATTCGTCCAAACTCATATCCCCGAAATCCCTCTCCAATATTTTTCCTTTATCATCAAGAATGCAAACCTGCACATTCTTTACGGTATAATTTTGCAAACTTGCAGGGTGTGCGATTTTTGTCCTTATTCCGACCAAAGCCGGCATTGTGGGAGTGATTTTGTGTCCGGACTGATACGCAAGTCTTATGCCATCTCCATTTGAACCTGTGGCAGGGTAAGATTCTCCGCCGCAACAAAGCAATACTTTGTCGGCATGAAACACATCACCGTCAAAACACCTTACACCTCTGACAGCATTGTTCTCAATCAATATTCTTTCCACGCCCTTGTTGCAAACCAAATCGACATTCTTCGAGGCTTCGATTTTCCTGACCAATGAAAGAAATACATCAAGGCTTTTGCCGCTGCGTGGAAATACTCTGTGTCCTCTCTCTTCAACAAGGGGCAATCCCAAGTCTTCGAAAAAATTTATCGTATCTTGATTCGAGAAAAATGAAACGGCGTTTCGCAAATTTCTTTCGCCGTTTGAACAGCGTGAAAGGAAGTCATTGATTGGCAAAGTGTTTGTAAGGTTGCATCTTCCCTTGCCGGTGATACGCAGTTTCAGTCCTGCTTGTCTCATTTTCTCCAAAACGAGAACCCTTTTTCCTGTACCGCACAAACGTACCGCCGCCATCAAACCTGCGGCACCGCCTCCGATAATCAGAATATCGAACCTGCCGGATTTATTTCTTGGATTCATAACCGAAGATTTGCAAATCCCGTTCGCTGTTTCGCCAATCCTTCTTCACTTTGATAAGCAATTCCAAGAAACATCTCTTTTCCGTGAATGCTTCTATGTCTTTTCTTGCCTCCGTTCCCACTTTCTTTATCATACTTCCGCCTTTACCGATGAGGATTTTCTTTTGGCTTTCTCTCTCGGTATAGATAACAGCTTTTATACGGTTTATTTGCTCATCTTCTTTGAACTCTTCTATTGCCACTTCAGTGGAATAAGGGATTTCTTTGTCATAGAACAACAATATCTTCTCGCGTATGATTTCGCTTACTATGAATCTCATGCTTCGGTCGGTCAGCATTTCCTTGTCATAGTAGGCAGGCGATTCCGGCAAATGGCTTTTCACCAATTCCATCACCCTTTCCATACCCATCGAATGCAAAGCACTGCAAGGGACGACTTCGGCTCTCGGAATTTCTTTCTGCCAATGTTCGATTACTTCGTTAACTTTCTCCTGCGAAGCCAAATCTATCTTATTGATTACGACTATCACAGGAATATTGCTGCGGCATATCTTTTCATAGATGTTCTTGTTCTTTATTTCTTCGCCCATATCCGTAACGACGAGAAAGACATCTGCATCGGACAATGCCCCTTCCACTTGTTGCAACATACACTGTTGTAATTTGTAATGGGGATTAAGTATGCCGGGGGTATCCGAAAAAACTATCTGGAAATCTTCTCCGTTCACCAAGCCCAGAATTCTATGCCGTGTGGTTTGACATTTGCGTGTTATGATGCTTACTTTTTCGCCTACAAGGGCATTCATCAATGTCGATTTGCCCACATTGGGATTACCTATTATATTTACGAAACCTGCTCTATGTTTCATCGTAGATTGTAATTTGTTTGCTATATGATACCTTCGCTGATTAGGTCATGAATATGGACAATGCCCAAATATTTGTTGTCATTGTCGGTAACGACCAACTGTGTGATATGCCATTGTTGCATGAGATTGAAAGCCTCCACGGCGTATGCCTCCGCATTTATGCACTTAGGGTTTCTCGTCATTATACTTTCAGCCTTTTGCTTTCGAGTATCTATCACCTCATTGTTGTTCAACATGCGACGCAAGTCCCCATCGGTTATTATCCCGACAACCTTGTCATTTTCGGTAATGACAGCACAACCCAATCGCTTGCCGGAAATCTCCATTATGCTTTCGGCTATCGATGTGTTTTTGGAGATACACGGTCTTTCGTTCCTCGGATATAAATCTCCGACTTTGAGATAAAGCCTCTTTCCGAGGCTTCCTCCCGGGTGATACTTAGCAAAATCAGCCGCAGTGAAGTTTCTGCAAAACAAGAGACACACAGCCAAAGCGTCTCCCATGACCAACTGAGCCGTGGTACTCGATGTGGGAGCAAGATTATTCGGACATGCCTCCTTTTCGACAAAACAACTTATTCTATAGTCCGCACTCTTCGAGAGATACGAATCTTCGCTTCCCACCATTGCAATCAACTTGTTGCCCATTGCCTTTATCAATGGGACAAGTACCTTTATCTCCGGAGTATTTCCGCTCTTGGAAATGCAAATCACCACATCCTCCGGTTGAATCATTCCCAAATCGCCATGTATTGCCTCTGCAGCGTGCATGAATATGGAAGGCGTCCCTGTTGAATTTAATGTCGCAACGATTTTGTTGCCTATCAAAGCACTTTTGCCTATACCGCTTACGACAACCCTGCCTTTGCAGGCGAACAAAAGTTTTACTACTTCCACGAACTCCTCATCGACATGGTTCAGCAGGTTTTCAATGCAGACTACCTCTGTTCTAATTGTCTGTTTTGCTGTTTCTAAAATCTCGATATCGCTTTTCACCATTATATTTTTCATTCAAAACACCTGTTCTGTGCGAAAAAAGTCGTACTTTTACATACTCAAAACCAGAACAAGCTCGCTCAACATTTTGGCAGCAAAGTTACAAAATATCTGATGAAGCATATTGATACATTGAAGCCTGATTTCAAGGAGGGCATCAATTCGGCACTGAAAAGATTATTCGGATTCGATAAATTCAAAGGTAATCAAGAGAAAATCATAACGTCATTGCTTGATGGCGAAGATGTTTTCGTCATTATGCCGACAGGAGGCGGCAAAAGCCTATGCTATCAATTACCCGCTTTGATTTCGAAAGGCACGGCTATTGTCATTTCTCCATTGATTTCTTTGATGAAAAACCAAGTCGATTTCGTCAGAAGCGTAAGCACCAATCCTGCTATTGCTCATTTTCTCAATTCAACGCTTAACCGACATGAAATAGCACAAGTCAGGGACGACCTTTTGAACGGGCGAACCAAAATATTATATGTAGCTCCCGAGTCTTTGAACAAACAAGAGAACATAGAACTGCTGCAAAGCATACATATAAGTTTCTATGCGATAGATGAGGCACATTGCATTTCCGAATGGGGACACGACTTCCGTCCGGAGTACAGGCGAATACACCCTATAATACAGAATATTTCGGGAGAAATTCCTATAATTGCACTGACAGCAACAGCCACTCCGAAGGTACAACAAGATATATTGAAGAATCTCGAAATCCAAGATGCCAAAATATACATCAGTTCTTTCAACAGACCGAACCTGTACTATGAAATAAGACCCAAGCCGAAAGATGAGATGCAACTGAATAAGGAAATCATACGGTTCATCAACAATCATCAGGCTCAAAGCGGCATAATCTATTGCCTCAGCCGTAAAAAGGTGGAAGAATTGACCGAAACACTCGTCGTCAACGGCATAAAAGCTTTACCATATCATGCAGGCTTGGACGCAGGCATGCGGGCGGCAAATCAGGATATGTTCATACGTGAAGAGATAAACGTGATTGTCGCAACAATAGCTTTCGGAATGGGAATAGATAAGCCGGATGTGCGATATGTCATACATTACGACATGCCGAAAAGCCTTGAAGGGTACTACCAAGAGACCGGAAGAGCGGGTCGGGACGACGGAGAGGGAATCTGCATTGCCTTTTACGCCGAGAAGGACATGGAAAAGTTGGAAAAATTCCTTACCGACAAACCCGTGTCCGAAAGAGAGGTTACCCAGCAACTGATAGACGAGACAGTATCATACGCAGAGAGTTCCCAGTGCAGGCGTAAGATTTTGTTGAAATACTTCGGAGAAGATTACGAAAAGGAGAACTGCGGAAGTTGCGATAATTGTGTTCACCCCAAACCTCTTATCGAGGCAACCGATGCCGTAAAAGAATTCATCAATGTGGTAATCGAGACCAAGGAACAATACAAACCTGCGTATATAGTCAAGATTCTGGTAGGTGAAATCACGGCAGAGATAAAAACAAACCGACATCACAAGTTGGATGTCTTCGGAGCAGGAAAGGAGTATCCCGAAACCTTTTGGAAAGCCGTTGCAAGGGTTTGCATCATCAAGAATCTCCTGAAAAAAGACATTGAAAAATACGGACAACTGAAACTTACGCAGGAGGGTGTCGACTTCTTGAAGCGACCTTTCCCGATACAGGTTCCCATGGATAGGGATTTCAGCGAAGATAGCGAAGAAGTACAACCAGTCAGCGGCTCGAATGCTTCTTCCGACCCTGTTTTGTACAATATGTTAAAGGAGATACGTAAACAGACTGCGGATAAGGAAGGGGGATTACCTCCGTATGTGATATTCGAAGACCGTTCTCTTATGGATATGTGCGTGCAATACCCTATAACTTCGGAGGAATTAAAGAATATTACAGGCGTAGGAATTCATAAGGCACAAAAATATGGCAAGCCATTCATCGAAGCAATAAAGTCTTATGTCGAAGCAAACGATATAACACGACCACAGGATTTGGTAATCAAGTCTGTCGTCAACAAGTCGGGGCTGAAAGTCTTCATCATAAAAAGCATTGACAAAAAACTCCCTCTGGAAAGCATAGCCGAATCGAAGAATATGGATGTCGATGAGTTGCTTACAGAGATAGAAAGCATAGTCTCCTCAGGCACAAAACTCGATATAAGCTACTACATCGAAGAAAACATAGATCCGGAACATCAAGAGGAAATAAATGCCGCCCTTATGGACATGGAAACAGATGATGTGGACGAAGTATTGGAGGAACTCGGAGAGAACGAATACACAAAAGAAGAAGTAAGACTGATGCGAATACAGTTTTTGACAAAATACGGACAATAAGATCATGGAAAGAATAGCAAGTCTCGGATTATTGGAGAAACATCTTAGCCAAAATCCCCGATTGCAATGTATAATAATTGCCGATGGCAATACTTTGGAACATTGTTTGCCGAATTTGATTTATAATGTAGGCTCTTTAAGCGATGCACAAATCATAGAATTGGAGCCCGGAGAAAACTCCAAAGACTTCGAAACCTATCAATCGATTATAGAAGCCCTTATGGAGCAAGGAGCCGACCGAGATACCAAGTTGATTGCCTTGGGCGGCGGGGTCGTCTGCGATATTGCCAACTTCGTAGCCGGTACCTTCAAAAGGGGCATAGGAACGTATCTTATCCCTACCACGACACTTGCCATGGTTGATGCAGCCATAGGAGGCAAATGCGGCTTGAATGTGCGAAACGTAAAGAACCAGATAGGTTTGTTCCATGAGGCAGAACTCGTTTGCATAGACAATGAATTTTTGAAAACGCTGCCTGCAAGACAAATAGAAAACGGAGCCGTCGAAATGTTGAAAACCGCTTTGATTTCGGACAAAGCCCTTGCTCTCGCAATGATGCAAACATCTCCTTTGAAAATCGGAACCGACCGGAGGTTCATCAAACAGTGCATAAAGATAAAACAGAACATAGTCAAACAGGACAAGTTCGACAGGTTTGAAAGGAAACTCCTAAACTTCGGTCATACCATAGGCCATGCCATCGAAAGCCTTGCATTGGAAAACGGCAAGGATTTACTGCACGGAGAAGCCGTAGCCTCGGGAATGTATTACGCAGCCGCCCTTTCAAAAGACATAGGGGTCGATAACCGAAAACTTTTGCAGAACTACCTTTCCACCTATTACGAAATAGAGAAAATCTCCGATGCCATACCCGAATTGTTCGATTACATGAACAACGACAAAAAGAACAAGAACGGACACTGCAATTTCGTACTCTTGGAAGACATAGGAAAGGGTATTTACGACCAAGTCATATCAAAAGAAGATATAATCAGAGCCATATCATAAAACGTATGACCGTTTCGGCAAAGCAAAGCGGCGAAAGAAAAAATTCTTTCGCCGCTTTGCTTTTTTCTTTCGGCGTTTTATTTTCGTGCTTTCCTATATGTATTCGTCGGCTTTGTATCCCGAGTGTTTCCGCATGCGTATCAGAATGCGGAAATCGACATTTCTTGCAATGTCTCGGGGTAGCATGTATTTCTCAACCGAGAGTATAGGAAGAGTATAGGCGATAAAACCCTCCGACGAACGATGTTTCGACTGTTCTCCTTGTGCAAAATCGGATAAATCCTCATGTAAAATTTTTTTTCTCGGAGCTTAAGTATCGAAAAAGGGGCTTTTTACACCCTGAAAAGCCCCTTTTTATATCGCAAAAAGCCCCTTTTTCTCACCATATACTCCGAGGAAAATTTCTTCCGCACCGCTTTTTTTATTTTCCGGTGAGGTTTTCTCGGACTCAGACTTATCTACCTCACGGTAAATCGACGCTTTTTGCAGCGCTTCAACGTATGGTTACAATGTATTTCTCAATCAGTCCGAGCGGATGGTAGCTCTCCTTTGCTTTTCGCAAGCCCTCCAAGCCGAGGTCTTCTTCACGATTTATGTAAATGAAGTTTGCCGGCAGGTGTTCTGCCATTTGTTGGTTTATCATGGCGAACGAACCTTCGAGGTTGCGGTTCGCCTTTTCTATATGGGTGTCGAACGTTTCACTGTTTATGCGACTGCCTATGCTGAACGCCGCAATATTTCCGCCAACTCTTATCATGCCTGCAAAAATGCCCAATCCCTCCATATTGGAAAGCAGATATTCGACAACTCTCCTTTCCTTTCGATAATCCGACAGAAGTTCAGGGTGTCGCAAAGCAGCCTCTTCTATCCATTTATTCTCAAAAGCAAGACATTCCGATACGTTTTCCGGCTTCACGACTTCAAATTCCCAATCGTAAAGCGACTTGAATTTGTTTATGTGGTTGCGTTTCGGTTGATACTTCCTTCCTTTGAGATTTTGCAAATCCTCTCTCGAATACAGGTAATCGAAAAAATCACGTCTCAAAACGGGGGCAAATGCTCCCTGAATGCTTTCCGGCGGCACTGTATCGCCGCATATAAGCATCATGATAAAGCCTCTTTCACGTGCATCGTCTTTCAATAGTTTCAAAACTTCGTTTTTGTTTCCATCTCCCAAGGGATAATGGTAGCAGATTGTTTTCTCATCGAAATATATCCTTACGGCAAGGCAGTCTTCTACCACTGCATATTCCCCATGGTACAGGAATGAATACGCACAAAGATTGGCAAGCGAAGATTCCGCATTTTTGATTTGCGGCATAAGGTCATGAAACCGCTCGAAGAGCAATCTGTCTTGCGGAGTTGCTGTTTTGAAATCGATCATGGCTCGAAATTTGGCTGCGAAATTACGAAAATAATTACCTTTGCAGTTCATTGGGACTTTGAGTAACACGATTCGGAGACCTGCGGTTTAATTGCCGTAAGTTGTTTCTCCGTAAATCGTATTTCAAACAACGATTTATGAAGGTCGAAATAGAAGAAAATGCAGGTTTCTGCTTCGGTGTGGTATCGGCGATAGAGACCTGCGAAAGGGAATTGAAACAAGAGAAGGAGCTTTACTGCATAGGAGACATTGTGCATAACAGCGAAGAGGTCGATAGGCTGAAAAGGCTGGGACTTCGCATAATAGACAAGGAAGATTTGAGCAACTTGAAAGATTGCAAGGTCATGATACGGGCTCACGGCGAGCCTCCTTCTACTTATAAGACTGCCGAAGAAAACCATATCAGCATTATAGATGCCACGTGTCCCATTGTGCTTAAATTACAGAAAGATGTGAGGAAAGGCTACTTGGAGATGAAGGAATGCGGAGGCCAAACAGTGATTTTCGGTAAGAAAGGACATGCGGAAGTCGTAGGCTTGGAAGGGCAAACCGACAATACAGCCATAGTGGTAAGCAAAACAGAGGATTTGAACGATATAGACTTCACCAAACCCCTGCATATATTTTCTCAAACGACAAAAAGCAGAGAAGACTTCATGTTCTTGGTCGAACAGATACGCCGGAGAATGAAAGCGAACGACAATGAGGAGAATTTATTCGTTACGGACAGCATTTGCAAAAGAGTCGGGGCAAGAAGCAAAACCCTGTTGGAATTTGCCGACAGCGTGGATGCAGTATTGTTTGTCAGCGGCAGACATTCCTCAAACGGCAAATACCTGTTCCGTCTCTGCAAAGACCACAAACAGGAGACCTATTTCATTTCCGGCAAACAGGACATAGACTTGGCGGAAATGCGAAAATATGAGACCATAGGCATAAGCGGAGCAACCTCCACGCCTATGTGGTTAATGGAAGAAATAAGGAATTATGTACTTGAAGCATCTGAAAATAGCGAACTTTAAGAACATCTCCTCTTTTGACGAAGACTTTGCGGCAATCAACTGCTTCGTTGGGGATAACGGCGTAGGGAAAACCAATATCTTGGATTCCATACACTACCTCAGTTTTTGCAAAAGCTATTTCGGTCAAAACGATTTCGATTCCATAAAAAAAGGTGAAAACTTCTTCTCGATCAGCGGATTATACGAGGGTAACAATACGACGGAAAACTATCTCTGTTTATTGCAAAAGAACGGAAAAAAAATAATGCGGCATTCCGATAAGGCATATCAAAGACATTCCGACCATATCGGCAGATTGCCGGCAGTAATCATCACTCCCAACGATCATAGCCTGATAGACGGCAGCAGCGAATCGAGAAGGAAATTCATCGACATTACCGTTTCTCAACAAGATAAGCTCTATCTGAAAACACTGATACGCTACAATAAGGCGGTGGCTCAAAGAAACCGCATGTTGAAAGACTATAAGGCAGGCGGCTGTCTCGATATGATAAGTTTGCAGATAACAGAAAACCAGATTACTTCCTATGCCGAGGAAATCCAAAGAAAAAGAAAAGAATTTTTTGTCGATTTCGCCACGCCCTTTTCGGCATATTACAGTCATATAAGCGGCGACAGGGAAGCGGTAAGCATAGAATACAAAACATACGAAGGTATTTTGTCGGACTTATTGCTTCGAAACAGAGACAAGGATTTGGCTGTCGGCTACACCACAACAGGCATTCACAAAGATGATTTGTTGTTTTGCTTATCGCAAAACCCGATAAAGAACTTCGGTTCGCAAGGTCAGCAAAAGACTTACCTGCTTGCATTGAAACTTGCACAGTTCGACTACCTTTGCAACAAACTCAGGGAAAAGCCAATCATCATGATAGATGACATTTTCGACAAATTGGATTTCAACAGAGTCAATACGCTGCTGCAACTCTTGAAGAAAGAACAATTCGGTCAGGTATTCATAACGGACACTCACCCCGACAGAGTAGAAACGCTTATAGACGAAGCACTGAAAGAGCGGACAAAAATATTCAGACTATGATTTATCGGAACGGGAAGTATAACAATTACGGGAAAAAGAAGAGAGGAGCTGCGGAAGCAAAAGAACTGCCATTGAAAAACGTCTTGCAATCATGGTTCGATGAGCATGAAATACCTTCGGACTTCAATGCGGCGGAAATAATTGCTGCATGGGAAGACCTGACCGGCGATTTGGTGAAGAAACTGACCAAAAAGGTTTTTGTCGAAAACAAGACACTTTACGTTTATGTCAATTCGCCTGCTTTGAAAACAGAGTTGATGATGATTCGCAGCGAATTGTGCGAGAAACTCAATGGTAGGCTTACCGGAAGCAGGGTAAAGGCGATAATAATAAAGTAAACCGGTATGCTTTCTTTCAAATCGCTTCTGCAAAATCCCGTAATCAAAAAGAGCCTATCGCTTTTCTCAACCGATGTATTGGTCAGAGGAGCCAATTTCCTGCTCATTCCGGTTTTTCTTCACCTGATGACAAAGAACGACTTCGGCGTTTACGGCTATCTCTACAACTTTGCGATGACTTGCTCTGTCATTCTCAACCTCGGATACCACAGTGCTTTACCCAAACTATACATCGAGACGTCGGAAAACAGGAAAGACAATGCTTCCATGCTGTTCACATTAAGCATAAGTCTGTTCGGGTTTCTTGCATTCATATTTGCATTGTTCTATATCACCGATGCCGACTATGCTTTCTTCAATATCGTCAACAACAGCAAAGATGTGCAATTCGATTACAGGTCTTATCGTCCGTATCTCTTCATTGCACTCGCCTCGATGATATTCTCCAATTTTCTCACCTATTATTTCATATCGGCAAAGAAGATAAAGAATATACAAGCCTTCAATCTGATAAGGATGTTTGTCTGTAATATTGCCGTTATAACGGTATTGTATCTCAGCAAAGACACCGATAAGGTTTTGCTCCGTTTGAGCATAACATACGTAACGGAGTTCCTGTTGTGCTGTGTGTTCGCAAGAAGTTTCATAAAAGAGATTTGGTGCAAGTATCGCAAGGATTACATGCTTCGAGCATTGAAAATAGGCTTGCCGCTAAGTTTTGTGGGACTTGTAAACTCGGTTGTGAACTTCGGAGACAAACAATTCATCATGCTTTACTGCGGAAGCGAAGCCATGGGGGCTTATAACCTTGCCTCTCTTTTGGCAACAATACCTTTAATCGTCTTTCAATCGTTCAATTTCGTATGGTTGCCTGATTTTCTCGGAGAAAAGAACCTTCAAACCCTTAAAAAGAAAAATGACCGCAATGCAAAAATAATCTTATCCGTACTTTTGCTGCTTTCCATTTTCATCTGGTTCGGTTCATACCTGCTTTTGCAATGGAATATCTTCCCTCGCAATTATGGAGAGATAACAAGCTACCTGCCTATGCTACTGCTTTCGCAGGTCTTCGCAGCACTAATCCTATATTACTTCAATTATTTCACCTATTTCGAGAAAACACATATACCGATGGTTATTTCCGTATGCGGAGCCTTTGCAGGATATTTGCTCTACTCACTTTCGGCGGAAAAATTCGGAGCAATAGGAATATCGACTTCGATTGCTGTAATCAACATTGCAATAACGCTGCTCTATATCATCTTTTCCAATCACTATATCAACAAGAGAATTAAAGCAACAGCCTGATTGAAATTCGTTCGGAACTTATTCGCAACGGTATAAAAAGAAAAGAGATTTGGTAACCCAAATCTCTTTTCTCCTTTCTTTGAAGCGCCCCCTTTAGGACTTGAACCTAAGACCCCATGATTAACAGTCATGTGCTCTAACCAACTGAGCTAAGGAGGCTATCAAACATTCATCCTTATGAAAACGAGTGCAAAGGTACACCAAAAACCAATACCCACCAAATTTTTCGGCAACTTTTCTTGACGATTTATCGCAACACACTGATAAACACCGAAATATTTTTCAATTTCAGATACTTTTTGACGACTAAACTCTCGTGAAATGCGGTAAATCTGCGAGCTGTAATGAATAATAGAGATAAAAAACAAAAGAAACCGCACAAAAATTGTTGACTCGACTTCTTCTATTTCGTGATGTTTGAAGCTTTCCAACGAATTACTCGCCTATCAATTTCTTCGTTGTGTTCCGAGCATGATGATATAAACGCCATCGGTCATATCGCAAAAACCTATTCATAAAGTCTCCTGAACGATTTGCGAGTGAATGCTTTTACACTCTCATCATCGAGATCAAGAATTTGAAGTGGCGAGTTTTTCTGCAATATCTCTAATTCCACAATAAGAAATCCTTCACAGAGTTCGAATGCAATGCGAATATCATTACCCCTGTCTGTATTTTACAGCATTGGAGCGATTGTGCCGCCGAGTACAATGGTGTCTTGTCCGTCGTAAACCACAGCATCTTGTCCTGCCATGGGAGCAAAGACTGGTTGTTCAAAGTCTATGCGTATGCTTTCGGGAATTTGCATGGTGTCAATCGTCTTATCGTTATTGCCGGTCATGTAGAGAAAACCGAAAGTTCCTTCGTCCTTACCTCTTATCTTGATAAGAAAGCGTTGTTGCGAAGAGGACGATAGGACTTTCTCCACTTGGTGAATGTGAATATCCTTCAAATGGAGGTGCTTTGCGAAACACTCCTCTTTCTTACCGGCTATTATTGTATTGCTTTGCGGAATAAGTTTGCAGACATAGAGCTTTTCTGTTGTATTCAGGCCTTTCCATTGACCTATCGTATAAAAAGGATAACCGTTATGGGTTCCAACTTTATTACCTCTTTCATCTATTACCTCACCTCCCGATAAGGCTTCCACTTCCGGCAGTTCCTCTCTCAGAAACTCGCTGTATGATTTTCCCTCCGTGAAGCATAGTCCGTAGCTTTCCCTTTGTGCAGCAACATCATGCAATCCGTTTTCAGCTGCATATCGTTTTACGTCTTGTTTCAGTCTCTCGCCAAGAGGCAACAACAATCGTGAGCGTTGCTCCCTGCTCAGACGATAAAGCATATAAGATTGGTCTTTCCATCTGTCCTTTGCCATTCGGATAAAATGGTCGTTTCCGTTTCGTGCAAGCCTTGCATAATGCCCCGTTGCCACATAACGTATATTCATCTTGTCGGCAAAGGACAGCAAAGCTGGAATTTTCAATTCGGCATTGCAGTGTGTGCAAATATTCGGGGTACGTGCGGCGAGGTACTCTTGCTTTAGTTTCTCCATGACTTTGTAGCGAAAGTCTTTTCTGACATCTTCCACATATAAAGGAACGGAAAACCTTGTACATACCTCTTGCAGAAGCGTCAAATCCTCCTTATCTCCGCATGTATGCAGATGCAAACCTATCACATCTAACTCTTCACGCAAAAAAAGAGCGGCGGAAAGACTGTCAACTCCGCCGCTTAAAGCCAATACGACCTTTTCTTTCATTTAATAGAGCGTTTACTTTCCGATTTTTTCTTTGTTCAAAACGGAATGAACGGCTTTCAATCCCTCCTTATCGGCAATGATTTTTATATCCGTCTTTGGCTCTGTAATCACTTCCGCCTGCCCGTCGGTGTTTTCCTTTACGGATTTTATGGCATTGGGATTGACATAAAGATTATTCTTTTCGTTCAAACGGATAAGGTAATTCCCGTCCGTGCAATCAAGTATTTGGTCGTACGAATTGAAACATGTCAATCTCTCTCCGTTTGACAATACAACGCATGTTTGTTTTCCCAATGGATAAAGACAAACGATTTCTTCGGCTGCAATCCCCCTTTCCTTATCTCTCAATCGCAGGATTATCTTGTCGGAAATCAATACATCGGCTTTCCAAACCTGCACTCTCATCTTCCGTTTCGCTTGATCGGTGTAAGTCCACACTCCGTCCTTCTTGCCTGACGAGTATTGTCCCTCAATTCTTGGCTGTTTATCGGAGTAATAATTCCGATAATCACCCTCTTTCACGTCATCAACGTAGGTATATGTCTGAAATCCCTCGGCATAAAGATACTTGTAATTCTCCCCGTTCTTTTTGCCTTTCTTGTAATTGATTTTCTCCAACACATTTCCCTTGGTGTCCCATATCGTTTCCTCACCCTCTTTCAGCCCCTCCTTGTATGTTTCTTTGCTTAGAAGTTTGCCATCGACAGAGTAATAACTCCAAACACCGTTCTTTTTCTTGTTGAGATACTCTCCGCTGCTCATGACCTGCCCTTTGCGATAATACACTTCGCAGTACCCCGTCTTGCAATCGCCCTTATAGCTTATTTTCTCTTTCAAACTGCCGTCCTTATTATAGTACTTGAAGTCCCCTACCTCGCAATCGTCCTTGAACTCACCCTCATACTTCAACTTTCCGTCGGAATAAGTCTTCGACCAGCGCCCCTGCTTCCTGCCTTTCGCATCGACATTGTTCTGAGCATTCGCATCGACGAGGGCAAATAACAAGCCCGTCAACAAAAACAAACTACTTAACTTTCCTATTCTTTTCATATTCCATGTATTTAGCAAATTCCAAAAGCGAACCGAACCTTAAATCTATCCTTTCAGGGTGTCTGCGGGCTTCCTCGCAGTTATCGGATATGTGAACGGTGTGCATCTTCAGCCTTTTCCCGAAAACCAAATCGCTGAGGCTGTCTCCGACCATTATACTGTCCTTGAAATTTATCATCGGGAACATTTTCTTTGCTTTCAAGCCCATTCCCACCGACGGCTTCCTGTCGAAGGGATTGCTCTTGGCGAGTTGAGGACAGTGAAAAACATAATCCACTCTTCCTCCTGCGTTTTGAATTTCCGTTCTCATCTTCCCGCATATCGCCTCGAAGTCCTCCTCGCTCATAAGCCCCTTTCCTATGCCTTGTTGATTGGTTACGATTACTATCTTGTCGAAATACTTTGCGAAAATCGCAAAAGCCTCCGGCACTCCCTCCAAAAAGCGGAACTCTTCGGGTGTTTGAATGTAGCCTCCGTGCTTTCGCACATTTATAACCCCGTCTCTGTCCAAGAACAAAGCCGTTGCCTCACTCGGTTTCCTCATTTCCCTTCTCCTTTTCCGAATAAACTCTCTTCGACAAGCTGACAGATGATATGACCTATCATTATGTGAGCCTCCTGTATGCGAGGCGTGTCGCCGGAAGGCACGTCTATAAGAATATCGCTTCGTTTTCCCATTTCTCCGCCACCCTTTCCCGTCAGTGCAATAACGAATGCGTTTTTCTTTTTGGCGGTTTCGAATGCGTTAACCACGTTACGGGAATTGCCTGAGGTGGACAGACCGACCAGAACGTCGCCTTCATCGCAGAAAGCCTCGACTGCCCGTGCGAAAACCAAGTCATACGAATAGTCATTGGCCACTGCGGTCAGGTAAGAAGTGTTTACATGCAACGCTTCCGCCGCAAGAGGCGGGCGATCGAAGTAAAACCGTCCCGAAAGCTCCGCCGCCAAATGCTGAGCGTCGGAAGCACTTCCGCCATTGCCGCAAAAGAAAACGCGATGCCCCTTTCTAAAAGCCCCGCTTATCGTTTCCGCAGCCTTTTCCACCCTTTCCAACAACGCAGAGTTCTCTGCGATTTCCCTTTTAAGCTCTATGCTCTGTTCGATTATGCTTTTCGTCTTCATCATTCAAGTTCAGTTCTTTCTCAATCAAATAAACGTTCCTCGTAGGCGAGTTTCTGCCAATCAGTTCCGCCACAAATCCGGTCAGAAACAGCTGTGTTCCCAACACAATCGTAACCAATGCCAGATAGAAATAAGGAGAATCGGTAACCAAACGCATCATCTCTCCGTTATTCAGGGCAACCAGCTTCTGAATTCCCAGAACCATTGCCGAGATTATGCCGACAAAGAACATCAAACTGCCCAATAAGCCGAAGAAATGCATGGGTTTCTTTCCGAATTTGGAGACGAACATTATCGAAATCAAGTCCAAGTACCCGTTTACGAAGCGATTCATTCCGAATTTGGAGACTCCGAACTCCCTTTTCCTATGTTGAACGACCTTTTCGCCGATTTTATTGAATCCTGCCCACTTTGCAATCACGGGAATGTACCTGTGCATCTCGCCATAGACCTCGATCGACTTCACAACCGCCCTTTTGTAAGCCTTCAAGCCGCAATTGAAATCGTGCAACCTTATTCCCGAAAGCAATCTCGTCGTTGCGTTGTACAGTTTCGAGGGAATATTCTTCGCAATCGCCGAATCGTACCTCTTTTTCTTCCAACCCGACACCAGATCATAGCCTTCCTCCATTATCATTCGGTACAATTCCGGCACTTCATCGGGACTATCCTGCAGGTCAGCGTCCATTGTAACCACCACATCGCCCTCTGCATGCTCGAAACCGACGTTCAACGCCGCCGATTTGCCGTAATTACGTCTGAATTTCACCCCTTTGACACAGGGATTCGCCGAAGAGAGCCGCTCGATCGCCCTCCACGAGCCGTCTTTGCTCCCATCATCGACCATTATCACCTCATACGAAAAGCCGTTCGCCCTCATCACCCTGTCGATCCACGCTTCGAGATGCGGAAGCGACTCTTCCTCATTGAATAACGGCACAATTATCGATATATCCATTCCTTTAACGATTTGATTTCATTCATTCACAATCCGATTCCGCCGATTTGCAACGTAAATTCCTCCTTTTCCGAAAGAAAAACGCAAGAACCGCAGCCCAAACCGCCGAAAACGCACCACCAATCAAGGCAACCGAGAACGCAATATAGGAAGGCCGAACCGTTTCCATGAGCTTCTCCTCGCTCAAACCGCCGTTCGCCACCTGCCTTCTCTGCAAATCCAAACACCTTTGCTGCATTTCGGCATCTATACCTATAATATATATGTACATAAAGGCGGAATAAATCATCAATCCCACGATTGCCGTCAGCCAAACGAAGGAAAACCGCCCCAAAAAGCCCGCTTCCCTGCCCTGAACCGAGCATTTGAAACGCCAAAAGCACAAAGCACAAACGGCAAACAGCACTCCGCAATCCGCAAACCCCATCGGAGCCGCCGCAGGCATCGAAACCCACCACCGAACGACCAAAAATACCGACAAAATCACCCCAATCAAAATGCCATACCGCAGAACCAAGCCACCAAAGCCCCTTTTCACACTCTGCAAACCGTCCTTTTCCTTATTCATCGCACCGTATTTATACTGCAAAACCGCCTAAACACAACCTAATCCCGCCCGTTTCCGTTACCATTATCGAACGTTCCCGATCTGCGATTGCCGTTTCTCGTAAACACAAAGGCTATCAACAAAGAGTAAAAGAAGTTACCCAAGAAGTCGAAAAAGAAGTTCGAGAACACGAAAGCCGCTTCCACAATCCTATAAACGCCGTCATCATTCAGCACATCGGCGTAATCGCCATACCCATCCGCCAGAACAGCCATCTGATTCAAGGCATCCTGAATCAAAGAAGGATTGATTTTCGCAATCAAAACCACCGTATATAAAGTAAAGAAAAGCGACATCACAAGGCTAACAAGCGACAATAAACCCAAGGAACGACCGAAACCCGGTTGCAAAGAAGGATTATCACGCCTGAATTTGGTGTAAACGAAAATCAAAGACGAAATAACGATAAGCGAATACGCCAAAGTCCGGAAGAAATTCCCCGAAAAATGAAGCACCGCACTCAGGATTTGAAACAGAAATACGCCGCATCCGAACACCGAACCCCAATAAAACGCAAACCTCGAAAAGCCCTTTTTCATTTCACGACACCGTTTTTATCACCCGCAACAGCCGAAACAGAAACACAAACAACCCGTTCCGCATTGCAATTCAACGAGCAAAGATACCACATTCCCGCAAAACACACACAGCAAAAACCGATATTTCTTTACAAAAACAACATAAACCGACAAGAATGCGAAAATTTTCCGACACCGATCAGCCCGTTGCCGATGCCGAAACGGCACATTCTGACACGGATTTCTCGTTTCGCAACACCGTTTCCACGTATACGACATGTTTTCAAGCATTTTCAAACCATCGCAGCAGCCTTTCAAGCATAAGAAAAAGCACTTTCCAATGTCTGAAAAAACACTTTCCACACCCGAAAACGCCGAATTATCGTCCGAAAAAAAGCAATCCTACTTCAAAAACACCACCATCAATCATCGAAAACTTCAAAAAAATAATTCATTTACGCAATAATCGAACACAAAACAACGTTATTCGAGAAACAAAAGCAAATGTTCCGACAGCGGAACGCAGTAATAACAATCAAATAACACAGTTATGCCCATAGGATACGTAAAAGTAAAGAGACTGATTTCGGTCGGTCGCAATCCGGGAGAGAAGTTTTTGGCACGCATTTTCAGGGAAAAGCCAATCGGATTAAGCGAAATCGCAAAACGAATAGCCGATCATTCGGCATTAAGCGAGGGCGATGTAATGTCGGTATTGAAGAATTTCGAGAGCGAAATGATGTATTCCCTCTCGCAAGGCAAAGCAATACAGTTGGGAATTCTCGGAAACTTCACGCCTGCCATCAGATCCAAAGCCGTAGATAGTGCAGATGCAGTCACGGTTGACACGATTCGAGGCGTGAAAGTGAACTTTCGCCCCTCCACAGAGCTGAATACACAGATGAAAAAGGCAGGATTCAGATTGGTCGATCTCTCTGTCGGAGGCCTGCAAGAGTAAAAACGCAACTCGAAAACGAAGATCGGAAAACGAAAAACGAAGAAAACGTAACACGAAAAGCAAATAACACTCGTGTTAAGTTTGAATTGATTGCGTCCGACGCAAGTCGGAAGGAGGCGGATACGAAGTCCGCCTCTTTCATTTCCTCACTTCCCGACACCATTCCCCCCATTCCCAACCGAATTCCCTCGCTTTCACACACCATTACCCCGTTTTACGATACCATTCTCCCCCATTCCCAACACCATTACATCGTTCCACGACATAATTTCACATTTTTCCGAATACGATAACGACAAATCCCGGCACAAACAACCCGCTTCCGAACACCATTTCGATATTTCCATTACACCATTACCCCATTTCCCAACACCATTTCATCGCTCAAAAACATAATTTCACCTTTTTCCGAATGCGATAACGACAAATCCCAGCACAAACAACCCGCTTTCCGAACACGAATTCCACGTATCACACTGATTTTTCGGCTGTTTCAATCCTCGAAATCCATGTTTCCCGTGTTCAACGCAGCGAATTGTATTGTTGATTTCGGCGGTTGGTGGTGCGGAAATGGCGGTTGGTGGTGTGGTTGCGGGGTTTTAGTGTTTGGTTTCTTTATGATTTAGTGGTGGATGCGGCGTTCGGAAATTTGTAAATTTCAATTTCTTTAACTCGATACGGCGTTTCTTTTTCGCCGAGGGCCGTTTTGCCGTGAATTATGCGAAATATAAGGAGTTGAGTAAGGCGTTGTCAATCAGGGCTTTCGGCGTTTCGGAGTCGGAAAACGCCGTTTTTCGGATGGAAAAACGCCGAATTCGAGGTGAAAAAACGCCGTTTTCACCATCCGAAAACGCCGTTTTTCTCTTTAAAAACGCCGTTTTCTCAAGAAAAAACGGCGTTTTCCAACCGGGGGTCTTCGATTTTGTGTTGAAAAGTGCCGTTTTCCGTTTTTCGGACGGCGAAATGTGTGTTAAATTCTGCCGAAAGCTCGGTTTTACTTTCCTGTTTTGCGGTTAAGGTTTGGGGATTGCGGTGTGTGAATTTTGTGAAATGATTGTTGTAATTCGTCTTTTTGCGTGGTTGAAAGGGGCGAAATTGGTGGTGGAATGCGGGGTTTTGTGGTTGGAAACGGGGGTTGTTGTGTGGGGAATCGGGGGTGTTTGAGGTGGGTTTGTTTCGTTTTCGGCTTAAAAAAAAGGAGGGACGTCTCACGACGTTCCCATGTTAAAGAAAATATTAGTCGATTTCAGGCTCGACTTACCTTTTTGTATTTTGTCTTTTGATGTTTTTGCGATGCAAAGGTAGTGTTTTTTTTGTTCATACGGGTGTTTTCGTGGCGAAAAAGTGGTGTTTTTTTTTGTTCATTGCGGCGAATGCGTGGTCGGGAACGGGGGGGTTATGGTTCAAATGCGGGGTTTGCGGTATTTGAGAAAGCCGTAAAATTCTATTGCAAAGGTCGTTATGTAGGAGGCGGTGGCTGTTATTATGGCTCCGTTCAGGCCGTATCGTGGTATGAGTCGGAGGCCTGCGAGGAGGGTGACGGCTAATCCGAGGAGGGAGGCGGCGGTGCTGATTTTGAAATTGCCGCGTGAGTAGAGGTATTGGCTGAAATTGCTTGACAGACTGAGCATCAGGGTGCCGAAGGCGAGCTTTCCGATGGTGATTCCTGTGTCTTGGAAGTCGTTTCCGAACAAATGGGTGTAGATTTCCTTTGGAAGGAGGGCGAGAAGGAGGAGGGCAAGGAGGGTGAAAAGGGCGTTTGCGAGGGTCATTTTCCATGTTATGCGTTTGGATTTCCGGTCGTCGGGGTTGTTGGAGAGGGTGGAGTATTGTACCAAGGCGAGGCTTGTGCCGAAGAGCATGACGCTTTCGCTCAGGCTTACGGCGTTTGAGTAGATGCCTACGAGGCTTGTGCCGCAGGTATAGCCTATTATGTAGTAGGATAATCGGTAGTTGAGGCTTTGGGCTATGGTGCCTGCTTGTTTGGTTACGCCGAGTTGAAGGAGGGTTTTGAGGGTTTGAAACAGTCGATGGGGGGTTTGGCGTCGGATTTGGAGGTATTCGTGCCGCAGTTTCGCCGTTCCGTAGAGGAGGGAGGCTGTGTAGGCGAGGGCGATTGCCTGTATGCAGTCTTGGATTGTGTCGAATCGCGAGGTGATATATAGTATTAACAGGTATAGAAAGCTGAGGAGGGGGTAGAGGATTTTGAGGGTGTTGGCTTGGGTTATCTGCTGTTTGCCGAGGAGGATGTACTGGTTTACTTCGCTGATTGCTGCCATTGCTCCTATCCAAATGCAGGATTGTATGTGGGGAAGGGTGTTTGCGGGGAGGAGAAGGGCAAAAAGACTGAGTGTTACGGCCGTTATCAGTATCCATAGGAGGGAGACGGTGAGCAGTTCGGGCGTTTTCTTCCTCGGGGTCAGGTAGATGAGGGTGGAGTTTCCGATGAGTGTGAAGATGAGTAACAGTACATATATATTATATATGAGCATTGCTTGTTCGCCTTTTCCGCCGCTTCCCAATGCTCTGCTGACGATTATGAGGGTCAGAAAGCCGAAAAGGGCTGCGGAAAATTTCGTTATGAGGGTGTTGAGTATGCTTTTGAACATGGTTTTCAGCGGAAACGGGTGCAAAGGTAAGCGTTTTTGGCGGGAAAAGCAGTAATTTTGCAACTGTTTTCAGGTCGATTTACGATGGCAGAGAGGGCTTTTTTGTTCGATTTCGACGGTGTGTTGGTCGATACGGAGTTTTATTATACGGAGTTTTGGCGTAAGCAGGGGTTGAAGTACTTTCCCGAGATTGCGGACTTTGAGCTTGTAATCAAGGGTCGAAGTCTCAAAACGATTTATGCGGAATATTTTGCCGACAAACCGGAGGCTCGCAAGGCGGTAACGGAGGAATTGAGGGTGCAGGAGCAGGGTATGGTATATGAATACATCGCAGGGGCGGAGGATTTTGTCGAGGCGTGCGGCCGAAGCGGCAAAACGGCTTTGGTTACGAGCAGTTCGCAAAGCAAAATGGAGAATGTGTATCGTGCATTGCCGCATTTGAAGGCGTGTTTCGGCTCGATTGTGACGGCGGAAGACGTGAATGAAAGCAAGCCTTCGCCGGAATGTTACCTCAAAGCTGCCGAAAGGTTGGGCGTGAAAGCTCGTGATTGCATCGTATTCGAGGATTCTCTTGCCGGAATAAGGGCCGGAAAGGCTGCGGGAATGAAGGTAATCGCCCTTGAAACGACCCTGAGCAGGGAGGAACTTGCGGGGAAAGCGGACATGATAATCCCGAATTTCGTCGGCATAACGCCGGAAAGCATCATCGAAACGATGTAACACAGCTTTGAAACGACGAAAAAACGTACGGAAAGTTCGTTTTTTTGCACATCGGAGGCTTGTTATTTACGGAAATTGTAGTACTTTTGCACGTCTTGTTTCGTGTCTTGTTCAAACAAATTATGGGAAAACAGTATTCATACGAGTACCCTCGTCCTGCCGTTGCAACGGATTGCGTCGTATTCGGCTTTGATGGAAATAAATTGAGGGTTTTGCTTATCGAGAGAGGAGGCGATCCGTTCAAGGGACATTGGGCTTTGCCGGGAGGATTCTTGGAATCCGATGAAACAGTCGAGCAAGCCGCACAAAGAGAATTGAGGGAAGAGACGGGGCTTTACGCCGTCAGAATGGAGCAATTCAGGGTATTTTCAGCCATAGACAGGGATCCGCGAGACAGAGTATTGTCGGTCGGCTTCTTCGCTTTGGTGAGAATGATGCAGGCATACGGCGGTTCCGATGCCGTTCAAGCCAAATGGTTCGAGGTGGAAAGCCTGCCCGAATTGGCATTCGACCATAATGAAATCATCAAAGCCGCATTGAAAGCTCTGAGAGAGAAGATTGCATTCGAGCCGATAGTCTTCGACATGTTGGAAGAGAAGTTTTCGATGACCAAACTCCAAAAATTGTACGAAGCAATCTTGGGAATATCGTTCGACAGGCGTAATTTCTATAGAAAAATGTTGACATTGGGAGTATTGGAACGGGCAGACGGAAAGCAAAGTGCGTGGTTGATGAAATCCAAAGGGCTGAAAGTAAGCGAGAAAATCGACCAAAGCAAATCCGGAGAAGCCAAAAGGAGCATTCCATCGAGAATACCGTATTTGTATTTCTTCAATAGAGACAAGTACAATCAATTAAAGAAGAAAGGAAACGGCTTCAGATTGGAGTTCTAAAAGAAAAGTTTTAATTTTGTCATGATAAGAGGGTATTCCTTTGTGGGTACTCTCTATTTTTGTACCTTTGTAAAAAATCTGAAAGAACCATGAATTTGAGCGTCTTTATTCCGTGTTGTGTGGATCAGTTCAGCCCGAATACGGCTTTCAATCTGATAAAATTGCTGGAAAGTTTGGGGCATACGGTGAACTACGAACCCGAACAGACATGCTGCGGCAGGGTCTTATACGACAATGGTAATTGGGACGAAGCAAAAGCAATAGGCGAAAAATTCATAAACGATTTCAGAAATGCGGAACTCATTGTGAGTTGTTCCACTTCCTGCGTAGGGTATGTGAAGAACAACTTCGGCAAACTCTTTTTCAATACCACGAATCACAACTCATATAAATCGCTTCGGGATAAGATAATGGATATAAGCGAATTTCTTGTCTCCGTCGAACGGAAAACGGATTTGGGAGCGGAATTTCCGCACAGGGTTTGCCTGCATTCGAATTGCCATGGTTTGAATGAATACAATGTGGAGGAAGAAACGAAGTTGCTATTGCAGAACGTGAAAGGATTGGAATTGACCAATGACAAAACGGATAACTTTTGTTGCGGCTTCGGAGGCACGTTCAGTATATACAATGAACCTGTCAGCACCGCCTTGGCAAAGAAAAAAGTAGAGAAAGCACTTGACGAAGGGGCGGAATATATAGTCAGCAACGACCAATCCTGTCTCCTGCATCTGCAATCTTATATCGACAAACATCAAGTCAAATTGAAAACCATACATTTGGTGGATTTATTGATGTATAACAAATAGGAAATGGAGGAAATCACTCATATATGGGGGCATAATCGTCCGTTCAATGCTTACTCCAATCATTACAGGAAACTCTTCGGAACAAGACTGCAAAAACTCAGCATAGATGCAGGCTTTTCCTGCCCGAACAGAGACGGCAGCATTTCGTTCGGAGGTTGCACTTTCTGCAACAACAGTGCCTTTAATCCCTCTTATTGCCAACGATTCAAAGATATAAGGGAACAAATAGAAGAGGGAATAAAATTCCATGCTTGGAGATACAAACATGTCAGCCGATACCTTGCATACTTTCAGGCTTATTCCAATACTTATGCCCCTTTGGAAGTATTGAAAGAGCGTTATATGCAGGCTCTTTCGCACCCTAAGGTTGTCGGTTTGGTAATCGGAACCCGTCCCGATTGCATAGATGAGGAGAAATTGGACTATATAGCAGACTTGAACAAGGATTATCATATCGTAGTGGAGTATGGAATCGAAAGTTGTTACGATTCGACGCTGCAAAGGATAAATCGCGGTCATGATTTCGCAACTGCACTCAAAGCAATAAAACAAACGAGAGAGCGAGGCATAACCACAGGCGGGCATATCATCTTCGGACTTCCCGGAGAGAGTCGTGAAATGATGTTGAACGAGGCAGAGATTTTAAGCGAAACAGGATTGAACACATTGAAGTTCCACCAGCTGTTATTGGTTAAGGAAACTGCCATGTTGAAAGAGTATGAAGAAAAACCGGAAGACTTCGATTTCATGAGCTTCGAGGAATACAGTGATTTCATAATAGAGTTTTTGGAGAGGCTCTCGCCGGAAATAGTCATCGAAAGGTTTGCCGGCGAGGTTCCGCCACGTTTTCAAGCCGGCTATAATTGGAATATGTTGCGTAATGAGGAAATCGTGGCTGCCATAGAGCAGAAGATGAATGCACGAAACACCTATCAAGGACGGTTAAGACAAATAAAGGTCAAATAAAATGGATACATTGTTCGGCAAAACCTTATCCGAACTCGGAAATATTTGCGAGGAATTCTCCATGCCTGCCTTTGCGGCAAAACAAATGGCGGATTGGTTGTACAAAAAAGGCGTTTCTTCAATAGCGGAAATGACAAATCTTTCTTTGAAGAACCGTGAGAAATTGGCAGAACATTATGTCATCGGATTGATTTCTCCTTTGTCCTGTGCGGTTTCAAAAGACGGAACGAAGAAATACCTTTACAAATATGGCGAAAAGGATTTCGTGGAAGCGGTCATGATACCTGATAAAGACAGAGTAACTTTGTGCGTTTCGACACAGGTGGGCTGTAAAATGAATTGCCAATTCTGTGCAACGGCACGCCAAGGCTTCAAGAGAAATCTTACCTGCAACGAGATTTTGAACATAATAAGAAGCCTGCCGGAGTACTCCGCAATCACAAACTTGGTTTATATGGGAATGGGAGAGCCTTTGGATAATTACGACAATGTGATTAGAAGCATAGAAGTGCTGACTTCGGATTGGGGTTTCGGCATGAGCGGTCGTCGAATCACCGTTTCCACTTCGGGTCTGCTGCCAAAGCTCAAAAATTTCCTCGATTCTACCAATGTCCATCTTGCAATCAGTCTGCATAACCCCATATCGGAAGAGAGAAAACGCATAATGCCGATAGAGAAATCGTTCAAAATAGAGGATGTGGTGGCATTACTGAAACTTTATGATTGGCACGGGCAGAGACGATTGACTTTCGAGTATATCGTTTTCGAGGGTTTAAACAATCAAAAGAGGCATGTGTCGGCATTATTGAGGCTTTTGAACGGTCTCGATTGCAGGGTGAATCTGATAAGGTTTCACACCATTCCGAACACTCCTTTCATCTCTGCAAAGGAAGAAAGCATGGTTGCTTTGCGAGACAGTTTGAATAAACACGGAATGATATGCACGATAAGGGCTTCAAGGGGCGAGGATATTTTGGCGGCATGCGGACTTTTATCAACGAAAAAACTTTTGGAAAATGAGCGATAAGATGATTTCATGGGCAATAAACAATCCCGTGAAAAGGCGTAACAGCAGAGAAGTATCGGTCGGCAACATAGGAATAGGCGGGTGCAATCCCATCAGAATACAGTCGATGACCAATACGGACACTATGGATACCGATGCAACGGTGCAACAGTGCATGCGACTTGTCGATTCGGGTTGCGAATTGGTCAGAATAACTGCGTCCAATGTGCAGGCAGCGGAGAATTTGTACAACATAAAGAACGAACTCGCAAAGAGGAATTACAATGTTCCTCTTATAGCCGATATTCATTTCAATCCCAAGGCGGCGGAAGTCGCAGCGGCAATAGTGGATAAAGTCAGAATAAACCCGGGAAACTATACCGACAGGAACACAAGCAAATCCGAATATTCGCAACAGGAGTATGATGACGAGCTTTCCAAGATTGCAGACAGACTTTTCCCTTTAATTGAGATATGCAAGGCAAACCACACTGCAATGCGTATAGGCACCAACCACGGTTCTCTGAGCAGAAGAATAATGAGTCGCTACGGCGATACGCCATACGCAATGGCTGTTTCCGCAATGGAGTTTGCAAGAATTTGTCACAGCATGCAGTATGATGACTTGGTGCTTTCGATGAAATCCAGCAATGTCAAGGTGATGAACTTCTCGACACGAATGTTGGCTGCCATGTTACAAGAGGAGGGATTGGACTATCCCATTCATCTCGGAGTAACGGAAGCCGGCAACGGGCAAGACGGCAGAATCAAATCGATGGCAGGTATAGGCAGTTTGCTCGCAATAGGCATAGGAGATACTATAAGAGTTTCCCTGACCGAAAAACCGGAGAACGAAATACCTGTTGCAAACCGGATAGTACATGCTTATAAAGATATTCCCTTTGAAAGCAAAGGAGAGAAAATTAAATTGGCGGCAAGTTTTGAAAGACATACAGGTGCGAATGACCGTAATAAAATTCTGAATATCGATTCCGCAAACATAAACCTTGCATCCGTTCTGGCAACTGCACAAAAGAAAAATGCTTTAATAAGGATTGAGCAAACGGATTGCAAGCAAGATTGTGCAAGATTGGCAGGCGATGTGTCGGCATTGATTATGGAAGGAGTGCTTTCAGGTGTTTCTTTGTCGGATAAGACCTTTGAGGCGGACTTATTGCAGGCTACCGGTGAAAAGATTTACAAAGCAGAATTTATTGCCTGCCCTTCATGCGGCAGAACGAAGTATGACATACAGGCAGCATTGGAAAAAGTAAAGCAAAGGTGCAAACACTTGAAGGGTTTGAAGATTGCCGTAATGGGGTGCATAGTCAACGGCCCCGGAGAAATGGCTGACGCAAATTACGGCTATATCGGCAGTCTGGAACACAAGGTTCACCTTTATCGCGATGGCAAACTCGTTCACTCGAACGTAGAAGAGGACAAGGCAATAGAACTTTTGGTCGCCATGATTAAAGAAGACGGGAAATGGCAGGAAGAAAAACAAGCATAATTCTTTTATCCGTTCTTCTTGTTATCGGGGTAAGCGTTGCCATATATAGTTTTACTTCTTCTCCAAAGGCAGTCGTAACCGTCGAAAGAGTAATCGAAAACAAGCAAGAGACACAAAACCGATTTTCTCTTTCCGATGCCTTACCATCGAGTACCGAGAAATTAGAATTACTTGACCATAAGTATTATGTGGTCGGTTACAATAAAAAGCACAAACAGGCTGCCTACGTGGCATACCTGCTTACGGCTGAAATGGTAAACGAAAACGATAATGTGAGCAGAAAAGGCGTCGGCTTCAAAAAGGACTATCTCTTGTCTGACAACTATGCGACAAAACAGGATTATACAAACTCCGGGTATGTTCGCGGGCATCTCTGTCCGTCAAAGGATATGTGTTGGTCGTTTGCTTCAATGAAAGAAACCTTTTATATGAGCAATGTATCCCCGCAGTATCAGGGTTTCAATGACGGTTTATGGAAAAAATTGGAAGGCAGTGTCAGAAAGTGGGCAGTGGAGAATGACAGCATTCTTGTATTGTGCGGTCCCGTTCTAAGCAGTAAAAAGGGAGAAATAGGCGAGAACAAAGTGAGCGTATGCAGTAAATTCTATAAAATTGTGGTCGATATATCATATCCTACCTATAAGATGATAGCCTTCATCATGGATAACACCAACATAAAAGGCAATATCTTCCGTTATTGCTGCAATGAGCGGGAAGTCGAGCGAATTACAGGTCTCGATTTCTTTCCTTCGCAAGACGGAAATCCGCTTATGGATTCGTTGGAGACCGTTACAGACATCAACCTCTGGCGATAAAGCTGTTCAAAACAGCATCAAAACATTTATTTCCTGCATTTACGGTTTACGGAAAAGAACTACCTTTGCCGTCTGATTTGTTTCAAGATAAGATAAAACAATTTCATTTGACATGGACATCATTATAGCGGGAGACGGCGAGGTCGGATTTCACTTGGCTCGCACTCTCTCCAAAATAAGGCACAATATCACCGTGGTGGATCCTCACTCCGACTTATTGAATATGTTGCAGAGCGATTCGGATTTGCTCACCATAGCAGGTAATTCCACTTCCATGGAAACCTTGAAAGAAGCCGGCATATCTTCTTGCGACCTTTTGATTGCCGTTCTGCATGAAGAAAGCATCAATCTCATGACTTGCATTCTCGGCAAAAGGCTCGGAGCCAAACGTTGCATAGCAAGAGTGAACTCGATAGAATACCTGAACGATGCAAACAAAAACATGTTCAAAGGAATGGGGGTCGATGAACTGGTTTGTCCCGAAAGAATTGCAGCAAAGGAGATAACCAACCTTTTGACAAGGAACACTGCAACCGAGATATTCGATTTCTCCAACGGTCTGCTTTCCGTATATATGATGCGTTTGGACTCCAAGGCTCTCATCATAGGAAAAACGATGGCAGAGGTCGCCATAATGTACCCCGAGTTGGAAGCGAGAGCGATTTGTATCATTCGCAAAGGCAGAACCATCATTCCTATCGGTTCGGACTCCTATCAGAAAGACGATTTGGTTTATTTGATAGCAAAGCCTTCAAGCATAGAGTTGATAAAAGAACTCGGCGGCAAAAGAGATTATCTTATCAAGAACGCCATGATACTTGGCGGAGGACGTATCGGCAGACGTACTGCCATGAATCTGCAAAACGATATGAACCTCAAACTAATCGAGAAAGATAAAGAGCGTTGTTTTCAACTCGTCGATGACTTGAACAGAACCATGATAATAAACGGCAACGGCAACGACATATCCCTGCTTATGGACGAGGGAATAAGAGAAACAGATGCTTTCATTGCCGTGAGCGGAAGTACGGAAACGAACATTCTTTCCTGCCTTCATGCCCATAAACAAGGCGTAAAGAAAACCATTGCTTTGGTTGAAAATGTCAGTTACATAGATGTATCGCAGGAAATCGGCATAGACACGATTATAAACAAGAAGTTGATAACTGCAAGCTACATTGCCCGTTTCACCCTCGGGGCAGACGTAACATCAAGCAAGTGGTTGTCCGGAATAGATGCCGAAGTGGTCGAGGTGCTTGTCAAGGACGGCTCTCCCATTACGAAGAAACAAATAATGCGATTGGACTTGCCGCAAGGTGTAAACATTGGCGGAGTAATCCGAAACAACGTTGCATACATCGCAAGAGGCAATGTGCAGATACAAGCCGGCGACAAAGTTGTGGCATTCACCATACCGGAATCCGCAAACAAACTAATGAAGCTCTTCAACTAAGTCGGAATAAATGCAACTACCGAAAAGCAATCTCAACAGGGGTATTTTTCTCTATGTTTTGGGCAATAACATGTTGCTCTTGGGCTTTGCTTTTCTTGTTTCGGGCTTGGTGAGTTGTATTTATGGCGAGAAAGAAAAATTTTTCTTTCTCGTGGCAAGCCCTCTCATGTTTCTGCTCGGAGCATTCACTGCATACAGGAACAAGAATTTCACTTCGCAAATATCAAAAAAGGACGGACGGTTGATAGTCGGTCTGATGTGGCTTATCGTTCCTCTCTTGGGAGCATTGCCATATATGTTCACTTTGGACGATTTCTCTTTCGTCAACTCTCTTTTTGAATCCTACTCCGGCTACACCACTACCGGAGCAAGCATAATAGGGAACATCGCATCCGTTTCCAAAGGGCTGTTGTTTTATCGTTCTCTCACCCAATGGATAGGAGGTTTGGGGTTCGCAATGCTTGTAATCGTTTTCGTCAGAAACTTTCCCGATGGAGCGAAAAACCTTTTCAATGCAGAGTTCAACTCGATAGAGAAAGAAAAAGAGCGACCCCACATAAAAAGTACCGTTTACAGAATATTCGGCATTTACACAGGTTTCACCATTCTCTGTTGCACACTTCTAAGTCTCGGAGAAATGAACTTCTTCGAGGCAATCTGCCATACCTTTTCAACCATTTCCACCGGTGGCTTTTCCGTTTCCGACGGCAACATGGGAGCATATTCCGATTATTCGCAAATCGTCATCATGGTATTCATGTTTCTTTCCGGCATAAGTTACTTTCTGTTGCTATGGTTCGTAAGAGGCAAATGGAAAAAAGTATTTCACGATGAGCAACTGCGAATGTACAGCCTTATGACACTTGTTTTCGGCATAGGCTTTTCGCTTTACTTCCTTTCACGCAACGATATGGCTTTTCTTCAATCCGTAAAGACATCTTTTTTCTACGTTATCTCCACTCTGAGTAGCACAGGCTTCGACCTGAAAACCCATAATCTCGGAATTTTCGTTTCAGCCGGACTTGTATTGCTCATGTTCATAGGAGGTTGTTCCGCTTCCTCTTCCACAGGTCTTAAAATCATTCGTGCCGTCATACTTTTGAAATATATACCCGTTGCGATGAAAAGGGTATTCCACCCTCGTGCCATAATACCCGTGCGGTACAACAACAAGGCTCTGCGAGACGGCTCTGTCAGTCTTGTCTTCGGCTTTTTCTTTCTCTTTTTCGTGATTTTCCTTTTCGGAGTTATCGGTCTGACCATGGCAGGTAACGACTTCACACACGCCTTTGCTCTTTCGGCAGCCTCGATAAGCAACATCGGTCCGGTGATGGGTTCCCTTGCAGAAGGCTTCTCATATAACGATTTGACAAGCCTGTCGAAATACCTCATCATAACCCTCATGCTCATAGGCAGATTGGAAATATACGCCTTCTTTGCAATTCTCTCTCCAAGCGTTTGGAGCAAACGATAACAAACACCCATACAATCAATCGCCGTTTCGGCAAAATAAAACGCCGTGAGGATTTCACGAATCGGCGTAAGAAAAAATTTTTCCGCCGATTCATTTTCGTGGAACGGCGGAAAATTTTTTCGGGATGCTGTTCTTTTTTCTCGACCTGTTTATTTGTGGTCTATGCCATAGCCGAAGAGTGCGAAGTCTCCGAGTGTCGGATCATCTGGAAACACTTCTTTCAATTTGTTGCTTATTTCCACGGCTGTTTTCATGTCGGCTTGTTTGCGGGTCGTGAGATTCAATTCCTTTGCCATGCGAAATACATGCGTGTCCAAGGGAATAAGCAATTCGCTTTGAGGCAGAAGATTCCATATTCCGAAATCCACTATTGAGTCTTTGCGTATGAGCCAACGAAGGAAAAGACAAAGACGCTTGCATGCAGAGGTGGTGTTTTGCGGTATGCCGTTCTGATCGGGAAATAGGGATATGATGGCACGCAGAAGAGAAAGACACGAGGTGTATTCTTTCTGCATGGAAAGCAATTTATCTTCAAGGGAAGGATATTGGTTTCTGATGTAGATATAATAGAGTGTGTTGCAGAGTTGATAGAAGTCTTTGTAGGTGTAGAAGCGGTAAAGGCATTGCTCGTTGTTGCGATGAGGTACGTATCTTCTGCTGCGTATGTAAAGATACGGCGAGTCGTAAAATTCGGCGTGCAGTTGGTTCAGCGTAAGTATGATTTGCTTCCTGTTGCCGTATGCCATCCATGAAGAAATCAGGGCTGAAATTTCTATGTCTCGTTTGTCCGTATATCTGTGGGGAAATTGAACAGGATCGTTCTGTATGAAATCTTTCGTGTTATATTGCTGTGCCAGATTTCGCAGCAGTTCCGATGTTTCTTTTGTCTCCATTTTATTCTTTGTTTTCTTCTTGTATTGATTCGTAAATCAAATCCTGTATGTCGGTTCTGATGTTCATTTGTGCCAATTTGTTACTTTTGGCATCAGGATAAACTCTGTTCGAGAGGAATATGAATATGGTTTTATTTTCAGGGTCTATCCACAAATAAGTTCCCGTAAAGCCGCTATGCCCGTAGCTTTCCTCGCTGCAATATTCGGAACAATGTGCAGAGGGTGCGGATATGAGCGGTTTGTCGAAGCCCAAGGCTCTTCGATTTTGGTATTTTTTGAAATATCTGTGGTTGAACGTTGCTATGGTTTCTTCTTCAAGGTATCGTTTATTGTCATAAACACCACCGTTCAAAAGCATTTGGCATATTACGAACAAATCCTTGGCGTTTGAAAACAGACCTGCATGACCTGCAACGCCACCGTTCAATGCCGATGTTTCGTCATGGACGAAGCCTTGCAATTTAGAATGCCTGAAATCGACGGCTTCCAAGGTCGGAACGATATTCTCTTTGTTCATGCCGTGAGAAAGCGGATTGAAATATGTGTTTGTCAAGCCCAAAGGTTCGTAGAATGTTTCTTGAAGATAGGTATCAAGGGTTTTCCCGCTTATTTGCTCGACCAAATCGCCAAGCAGAATAAATCCCAAATCGCTGTAAACATATTTGTGTTTGTCTCCGAGAGGAGAGGATACTATTTGTTTTCTGATTTCATCTTTATATGACTTCTTGATGAACAAACCATCGCATACCTGCAAATAAGCACTGTCGCCGTATTTGTCGTATGCATACAGTGTTTCGTCTTGTTTCGCTTTTTCCAATGATTCTTTCCAGAAAGGAAGAAAGGCTTTCAATCTTGCGGTATGTGCAAGGGCTTCCTTGATTGTTATTTTCGATTTTTTGGAGTGCTTCAAGTATGGAAGGTAGGAAGAGAGTTTGTCATCGAGAGAGAATTTTCCTTCTTCATACAATTTCATGACTGCAAGCGTTGTCGCCATGACTTTTGTGAGGGAAGCCAAGTCGTATATGCTGTTATCGGTTATCTTTGTTTGATTGTCGTACGTTTGAAAGCCTGCATTCCGATTGAAAACGATGTTTCCGTCTTTTGCAATCAACACCTGAGCTCCGGGATATGCCTTTTGCGAAATTCCGGCATTGATGATACTGTCTATTTTTTCAAAACACTCTACTTTCATTCCGGCTTCGACAACTTCTTCGTATCCTTGCGACTCTTCTTTATCTATTCCGGATTGGCAAGGGTAGTTGGGACTTCCCGTTACGGGAACCGAGCCTTTGAATGACCTGTATCCGAATATGGCTTGTGCAACCGAGCGTTGCAAATCCGCCGTATTTTGATATGCCATCACCAGACTGTTGTATTCGCATAGGGTATCCAGACTTGCCAAAGCGTAAGGATTGGCGAACAATACGAGAATATTCTTTTTGTTCAGGTCTTGAATTTTTGCGATTGCATCAAGTTTCTTTTGCGATATGCCGTAGTTTTCTTTCTTTGTTTGGTTCACGCCTCCGGAGGCAAGAGTTATTATAATATCCGAGTTTATCAGTGAAGCCAATATGCTGTCGATTTGCTTGGAAGTGGTTTTGCTGTTGATTGAATGGGTCGTTGCAACATGAAATGAATTTATGGTAGTATCGAAAGTGCGATAATTGAAGTCGTCAAGGAAAACGATGGAGAGTTTTGTGCTGTCCGATATTTGTAACGGCAATAGTTCCTCATCGTTTCTCAACAAGGTGAGAACATTATCGGCTATATGTCGGTTGAGTTCCTTGGCTTGGGGCTCCAATGTCTTGATTGGTGCGGTTGTGTCTTTAGTCGGGTTCGATATTCCCATATCATATTTCCAACGTAAGACTTTTTTACATTTCTCCCGTATCGTTTTCTCGGACAGTGTTCCTGCCTCAACGGCTTGAAGTATTGCGTTCATTGCTTGCTCCGTGTTGTTGGGCATGAGCAATACATCGACGCCAGCTTTCAACGCAAGAACCTGTGCCTGCCCGTCGGGATAGTCGTTGGTAAGTCCTTTCATGTTCATGGCATCTGTAAATACGAGACCTTTGAACCCCAAGTCCTCTATCAGGTAATCCTGTACTATGTCTGGATTTATACATGCGGGATAATTGTAGTCTTTATTCATTGCAGGAACATCGAGATGTCCGACCATAACTCCCCAAACGCCTTGTTTTATATTGTATCGGAAAGGATACATGTCAACAGTGTCGATGAAATTCCGGTCATGACTTATTGTAGGAAGGGATTTGTGAGAATCGGTTTCGGTATCCCCATGTCCGGGGAAGTGTTTTATTACAGCCATTACTCCTTCGTCCTGCATGCCTCGTATATATTGTTCGGCGAGATAGGCAACACGATAACGATCTTGCCCGAAAGAACGAGTGTTTATCACGGGATTTGCAGGATTAAGGTTTATGTCTGCATCGGGAGCGAAATTGATATGTATGCCCAAGGCTTTGCATTGCTTTCCAATGAGACTTCCCATTTCATAAACCAAATTATAATCTTCTTTCTCCAAGGCTCCGAGAGTCATTGCTCTCGGGAAAGGGGTTACATCGGTCAACCTCATTGCCAATCCCCACTCTCCGTCTATCGAGATTAAAAGCGGAAGTTTGCAAACGGCATTGTATTTCTTTATCAATGGCGGAATATTCTCGCTTTTCCCCTTGAAAAAACAAATACCTCCGACTTTGTTTGAATCGATATCTTTCAATATTTTGCTTGTATAGGCAGGAGACATGTCGCTGTCGCACCCTATCATGATAAGTTGCCCTATCATTTCTCGCAAACTCATGTTCGACATTTGTTCTTTCACATAATGCTCTCTACCTTTGCGTTTCTTTATCGGATTATTATCGGCTGAACAAATGATACTGCATACGCAGAGAATGAATGTAAGAGTAACGACTTTCCTACTCATGTTGCTGTTTTTTTAGTTCTGCAAAGATAGTTATTTTGGTTTTATTTCGTACCTTTGCTCAACTAATTTGAAGGGTTATGATAAGCATAGACAGATTGAAAAGCCTGAAACCCGAGGTGTCTTCTTTATTCGTATTGAAGAGATGCGGGCAGACGCAGGTCGAATCGAAGATATTGTCGGACGATTTATTGAATTTCATAAACAGAGAAGCGGAAGAGAACAGCAGAACTTTCTTTGCATTCAACAAATTGACGCATTGGGAAATTGTTGCGATAGTAGATGAATGCGATACTGCATATAAGCAAGTTGAAAAGCTCAGAAAATTAGGCGGAAAGCTTTTGGACTTTTGCGATAACGAATACATAAAACACTTACAGTTCGTAAGCAATCTGTCGAAAGAGGAAGTATTGGGTTTTGTTGAAGGAATGCTATTGGCAAGCTACACTTTCGATTCGTACAAGACCGATCCGAAAAGATTGATACACCCTTTCGATAAATTAAGCGTGATAAATCCGGAAGTGGAAATGCAGGACATCGAACGTCTGTCGATAATTGCCGGAGCTGTGGAGAAGTGTAAAGACTTGGTCAACGAGCCTTATTGCAGTTTGAACGCCGAGGGCTTGGCTGCAGCTTTCGTAAACATGTCTCATGAGGCAGGAATAGATGTGGAGGTGTGGCATAAGGATAGAATAGAGAAAGAGAAAATGGGCGGATTGCTTGCAGTGAACAAAGGAAGCGTAGATCCGCCGACGTTTACCATAATGCGGTACAGTCCGAACGATGCGGTAAATTCGCAACCCATTGTTTTGGTCGGCAAAGGCTTGGTTTACGATACGGGAGGTTTGAATTTGAAGCCCGGCGATTACATGAACGATATGAAGGAAGACATGGCGGGAGCAGCAATGATGGCATCTGCCATTTACGCTGTTGCTTGTCTCGGATTGCCTGTAAACATCATAGGTTTGTTTCCTGCAACGGATAACCGTCCTTGCGGAAATGCATACGCAAGCGGGGATATTATCAATATGTACGACGGAACGAACGTGGAAGTAGTCAATACCGATGCCGAAGGAAGAATGATTCTTGCAGACGCTTTGGCGTATGCCAAAGGACTTTCGCCGGAATTGGTTGTCGATGCGGCGACTTTGACCGGTGCAGCGGCAAGAGCAATCGGCTCTTTCGGAATAGCATCCGTTCAGCAAAAAGCCGAGCAATACATGTCTTTACTCAAACAAAGCGGAGAAACGGTTTACGAACGTATAGCGGAGTTTCCGTTCTGGGAAGAATACGATGAATTGATTAAATCCGACATTGCAGACATCAAAAACTGCGGAGCGGCAGAGGCAGGTATGATTACAGCCGGCAAGTTCCTCGCTCACTTTACGGATTACCCTTATATACATTTGGATATAGCCGGTGTGGCTATGTTCGACAAGAAAAGAGATTACACAGGCAAAGGTGCGAGCGGATACGGCGTAAGACTGATTGTCGATTTCTTGAAAACGCTTGCAAGCAACAACAAAAAATAAAATCGTAATTATGGCAGAAACAAACAATACGAGAAGACCTGCATTCAGACCGAGAAGAGAAAAAGATGAAAGCACCATTCGTCTCGGTATTTCACAAGGAGATATTAACGGAATAGGCTACGAGGTTTTGCTCAAATGCTTTTCCGACAGCAGAATGTTGGAAGGTTGCACTCCTGTGCTTTACGGTTCTTCCAAAGTGGCATCTTACCACAAGAAATTGATAAACGCAAATGATTTTCCTTTCGTTAACGTGCGTTCGGCGGAGCAAGCCGAGCCACATAAGTTCAATATCCTTAACATCATTCAGGAAGAAGTCAAAATAGATATAGGACAACCTACGGAGATTGGCGGCAAATTGGCAGCGATGAGCCTTGACTACGCATGCCATGACCTGATGAACGGGAAGCTTGACGCAATCGTTACCAACCCTATCAACAAAAAGAATATTCAAAGCGAGACTTTCAATTTTCCGGGACACACCGAATACCTTACAAAGAAGTTCGGGGCGGAGGAAAGTTTGATGATAATGACTTGTCATGACATTCATATCGGTATAATGACCAATCACCTGCCTCTTGCACAGGTTCCAAAAGTCATAACAAAAGAACTTATTCTCCGAAAACTGAGAGTTATGAACGCTTCTTTGAAGAGGGATTTCGGAATCCGCATGCCGAAAATTGCGGTTTTGGCATTAAATCCTCACGCAGGCGATAGAGGTCTCATAGGTACGGAAGACGACAGCATAGTCGCCCCTGCGATAAGAGAGGCTTTCGATAACGGCATATTGGCTTTCGGTCCTTATCCTGCAGACGGCTTTTTCGGCAATGGTTCCATGAGAGATTTCGACGGTGTCATGGCGTTATATCATGACCAAGGGCTTATCCCTTTCAAGTTGATGAGCTTCACCGAGGGAGTGAACTTCACTGCCGGATTACCATTCGTCAGAACATCGCCTGCTCACGGCACGGCATACGAGATTGCAGGCAAGAACATAGCTTCCGCACAAAGTTTCCGAAATGCTGTCTTCCTTGCATTGGATATAATCCGCAACAGACGCGAATACGATGCCTTGTCGGCAAACACTTTACGCAGTGCAAGACGTGATAATATCGTTGACGAAGACATAACGAAGGAATTACAAAAAGATGACGAGCCTACGCTTTAATGAGGCAAAGAAAAGAGTGGAACGGTTGAGGGAACTGCTCAACCGTTATACGTATGAATATTATGTATCGGACGCTCCGACAGTGTCGGATAGCGAGTTCGATGCACTGATGCGGGAATTGGAGGATTTGGAAAAGGAATTTCCCGAGTTGCAAAGCCCGAATTCTCCCACCAAACGCGTAGGCGGTCAGGTAAACAAGAATTTTATTCAAGGGAAGCATGAATTTCCCATGCTGTCTCTGTCGAATACTTATTCGAGAGAGGAGATAAGCGATTTTGTTGCAAGAGCCGAGAAAGCCTTACCAGAAGAGAAGGAATTGGAATGGGTATGTGAATTGAAATATGACGGAGTTGCGATAAGTCTTCTTTATGAAAACGGCAAGTTCGTGAGAGCTTTGACACGTGGAGACGGAGTTCAGGGCGATGATGTGAGCGATAATATCCGCACGATAAAGACAGTGCCTTTGGAAATATACGGAGAGAATATTCCGGAGAGGTTTGAAATCAGGGGCGAGGTGATTTATCCGCATGAGGCTTTCGAAAAATTCAACAAACAAAGAATCGAGAACAGCGAAGAACCTTTTGCCAATCCTCGCAATGCAGCTTCCGGGAGCATAAAGCTCCTCGATACGAAAGAGGTCGCCAAGAGAAAATTGGAATGTTTCCTTTATTTTCTTATGGGAGATGATTTGGACGAAATGGAAACCCATTACGAGAGATTGAAAGCAGCAAAGAGTTGGGGTTTCAATGTGCCTCGCTACATGGCTTTGGCAAGAAACATCGATGAAATAATGAGTTTCATCGATGAATGGGACATCGAGCGAGACAACCTGCCTTTCGACATTGACGGCATAGTAATAAAACTCAACAAAGTCTCGCTTTGGAACAAACTCGGCAACACCACGAAAAGCCCCCGTTGGGCTACGGCTTTCAAATTCAAGGCAGAACAGGCTCAAAGCCGCCTTTTGACCTTGGAGTATCAGGTTGGAAGAACGGGTGTCGTTACTCCGGTTGCGGTTTTCGAACCCGTGTGGCTCGGAGGCACCACCGTGAAGAGAGCGAGTGTACATAATGCCGATTTTATTGCAAAACTCGGTTTATGCGAAGGCGATACGGTCATAATCGAAAAAGGCGGCGAAATAATCCCTAAGATAGTCGGAAAAATCGAAACGAAAACAGACGAAAATAATACGCCAAAAGAATTTGACAAAACGCCGTTTCAGGATACACAAAACGCCGTTTTATCGGACACTTTCTCAGAGACTGAAAATCAAGATGTTTCCATACATAAACCTATACACTTCATCGAAAACTGTCCCGTATGTGGAGCAAAGCTCATACGGCAGGAGGGTGAAGCGGCTCACTATTGTCCGAATTACAACCACTGTCCTCCTCAAATACTCGGTCGTTTCCAACATTTCATATCCAAAAAGGCCATGAACATAGAGTATTTGGGCGGGGAGAAAATGAAAGCCATATTGGACGAAGGACTTGTGGAGGATTTCGCTTCCTTGTATGATTTGACGGAAAGCGATTTGATAGGTATCACATCGGGCAGGGAAGATAATAAGGCGACCATTCGCGAGAAAGGAGCAGCCAACATCATTCGTGCAATCGAACAATCCAAGAGCGTGGAATTTGAAAGAGTGTTGTATGCTTTGGGAATAAGATACGTCGGCGAGGTTACAGCCAAGAAACTCGCACAATACAATAAGACAATAAACAATCTGGCGAACGCAAGCTACGAACAACTCGTGGAAATAGACGATGTGGGTGAGAGCGTTGCAAGAAGCGTTGCGGGCTGGTTTGCAAATCCCGAAAACATTGCCTTGATTGAAAGATTGAAAGAACGAGGCTTGTGCTTTGAAGTAAAGGAGAAAAGCGGCAGAAATGCTTTACAAGGTCTCAGCTTTGTGATAAGCGGCACATTCTCTTCTTTCTCACGAGAGGAATTGAAGAGCCTGATTGAAGAAAACGCAGGGCGTGTCGTCGGAAGCATATCTTCCAAAGTCGATTATGTGGTTTGCGGGGACAATATGGGACCGCAAAAACGAAAAAAAGCAGAAGAACTGAACGTTAAAATGATAAACGAACAGCAATTCGCAGACTTGTTGAACCAAAACGAAGAAGCATAAGATGAAAACAATAGCCTTTCACACTTTGGGTTGCAAACTGAATTTTGCAGAGAGTTCTTTCCTTGCCGGAGGCTTTGCGGAAAGAGGCTATACGCAGGTTGCATTCAAAGAAAAGGCAGATGTATATGTCATAAACACTTGCACCGTAACTCAGGTTGCGGAAAAGAAGTGCCGTAATGCCATAAGACAGGTGAACAAGCTCAATCCGGAAGCAATAGTTGCCGTTATCGGTTGCATGTCTCAGCTGAAAGATAAGGAGATAGCGCAAATCGAAGGCGTGGATATAATACTCGGAAACGATGACAAAAGGAAACTGATAGACCTTGTGGAAAACCACAAGAAGAACACGTCTGTGGAAAATCACGTATGCGACATAAGCCGTCTGCATTCCTTTTATCCATCATATTCTTCTTCCGATCGCACACGTTCGTTTCTCAAAATACAGGACGGATGCAACTATTTCTGCACCTATTGTGCCATTCCCTATTCGCGAGGCAGAAGCAGAAGCGGTGATATTGCGAGTACGGTGGCTTGTGCCGAAGAATTGGCAAAACAAGGCAAGAAGGAAGTCGTGCTGACAGGCGTAAACATTGGCGAGTTCGGCAAACAAAGCGGAGAAACATTCCTTGAACTCATTCGGGAATTGGATAAAATAGAGGGAATAGAGCGTTACAGAATTTCAAGCATAGAGCCAAATCTCATAACGGAAGAAACGGTGGATTTTTGTGCCGCTTCCAAAAAGTTTCTCTCTCATTTCCATATACCGTTACAGGCAGGCAGCAACAAAATACTGCACCTGATGAAACGCAAATACGACAGGGAATTGTTCGCAGAAAGGGTAAATTACATAAACAGCCGCATGCCGCATGCCTTTATTGCAGCCGATGTGATAGTAGGCTTTCCGCATGAAACGGCAGAGGACTTTGCGGAAGCGAAAGCTTTCATTGCCTCTCTTCCTTTGGCAGCATTGCACGTCTTTACCTACTCCGAACGCCCCGGAACACCGGCGGCAGGCATGCCGGAAAGTGTTCCCATGAACGAACGACACAGACGAAGCATGGAATTGCAAGAACTATCCGACCGAAAGAAAGAGGCATTCTATCGAGCAAACAAAGGCAGAAAAGCAAACGTCCTTTGGGAAGCAGACAACGAAGACGGAATGATGCACGGCTTCACAGAAAACTACATAAGAGTGGGAAGAAAATTCGACGAGCGGTACATCAACGAAATAACAGAAGAAACCATTGAAATCATCGACCACGAACATAAATCATATATAGTATGAGAAAATATCGAAATCAAAACAGAACGATAAGAATACTGCTTGCAATGTTTGTCATTGCGGGTTTTTGCGGTTGCAAGTCCTTGGAAAAGGATTTGTTTCAACCGGATTACAGGAATGCGAGCCTGCTACCGAAACTCACATGTTGGATAGACCAACCTTCCTTTGAGAATGCTTACGGTGCAAGTTCATATTCCGTTAAGGTTTCAGACGATTTGAAAACTCCTTACGGACTTACAGAAACCCCTTACGGCAAAGGCGTTTACGAAATAACCGCCAAAACGAAACTCTATACGGCAGAAAAAAGAATACAAGACGCGGCCGATGTCTTCGTGACGGAAGTGAGCGACAATATATGCGACATGACAACCCGCAAAAAGGGTAACATCATCATCAGGGCAGGAGACATCTACAACAAGAACAATTACAAATGGTCATGGCTTAGCGGTTTCACGTTCGGAGTGCTTAATGTTTTCGGCATGCCTCTTTGTGCAAACGAGACAGAGCTGGAAGTGATTGTCGAAATATACGATACGCGGAATAATCTTGTGGCGAAATTCAACGAACGAGGCTATTCCAAACAGTATATGGCGTTTTACCATGGTTATTACGAGTTCCAAAGACGTGCGGCGACGCTTGCATTGCAGGACGGACTGATGAAAATAAAGGAATTGATAGAAAAAGACGCTTCAACCATAAAGATGAAATTGAAATAAGGCGAATGATATGGCTACGATAAGACAAGCACGAAGAGAAGACTGCCCGAAGATATTGCAATTCATACAAGAATTGGCAGAATACGAGAAAGAACCGGACGCAGTGGAGGCAAGCGTTGAGATTTTGGAAGAATCAATCTTCGATAAGAAGCAGGCAAATGTCGTATTTGTGGAAGAAAACGGTGAAAGCATAGGATTCGCACTCTATTTCTTCAATTTCTCCACATGGAGAGGCAAAGCAGGGCTTTATCTCGAGGACTTGTATGTTCAACCCTCGCACAGAGGCAAAGGCTTCGGCAAGCTACTTCTCTCCTACCTCGCCTCACAAGCCGTAAAGCACAACTGCCCGCGTTTCGAGTGGATAGTACTGGATTGGAATAAGCCGAGCATAGATTTTTATGAAGCAATGGGAGCAAAGCCTTTGAGCGAGTGGACGGTTTACCGTCTCGAAAACGAAGCATTGCAAGACTTGGCAAAATCTTATAAGGAAGAAAAGTAAAATCAACAAAATCCATGAGGTGAACATTTGCAAAGCCATCTTTACTTGTATGCTTTTCTTTTTGTGCATAAGCCTTTCTGCACAAGATGTTCACTTTTCATCATTCATGGTCGGCGATATGTATCTCAATCCTGCTAAAACAGCATTTTTTTCTTCCGATTTCAAAGTGGGAGCCGCTTACAGAAATCAATGGCAGACCGTTTCCGGCAGAGGATACAACACCATGCTTATCTCAGCGGAAGCAAAACTGTTTTCTTCCTCACGATATAAACAATCTTTCGGCCTGGGTTGCGGTTTTTTGAAAGATGCAGCCGGAGCCTTGGGCTTCGGACAACGGCAACTCTTCCTTTCCATGGCATACAATAAAATGTTGTCGAAGAGGAACAACCATTTTATCGCACTCGGCATAAATATGCAGAACACCTCATGGTCGTACGATGTGGCAAAAGCCGATTTCGGACTTTCTCCATCGGATAAGGAAGGAATCTATCTGTCGAGAACAACGGCATTCGACGTATGTATCGGCATACATTGGCAAATAAGTCCGAAAGAAGACGGACACATCTCGGCAGGTTTCGCCATCGCTCATCTGAATAGTCCTGTCTATTCTTTCTATGACAACAGCGACATAAAATTGGCAAGACGCTATACAACATACCTCACATATCTTTTTACCACATCGCAACAAAGCTCCGTCAATCTTATGGCTCGTTATTCCTATCAGAATGACAATACGGAAATACTTGCAGGCGGTGAATTCATATACGATTTGTCCATGACGATGTTCGATAACGAGTACATCGCAACGGGATTATTCTTCCGCACATTCGATGCTCTCGTATTGACTTTGCGATACCGACGTTCCGCACTCAATGTCGGCTTGTCCTACGATGTAAACATTTCATCTTTAAGCAAAGTCTCGCATACATACGGAGCCTTGGAGTTGTGGGTTTCCTACGAATTAGACACATTCAAGCACAAAAAACAAATTAAAACAATACCATGTCCAACATTTTGAAAAGTATCATCGCTACAGTTCTTCTTTCGCTTTGCTTCACAAGTGCGTTCGCGCAAGAGAAGTACGCATTGAGTTACGAGAAAAAAGGAGACAAAGCATTTTCCAAGGGAAACTACTCCGAGGCATTGGAATATTACACCATAGGACGGCGTTTCCTTATCAAGCCTCTTTCTCTCATGTATAAATGCGGGGAGGCTTGTCGAATGCTGAAAGACTATGACAAAGCCGAATATTGGTATCAGAAAGTACTTATAGAGAACGATACATTGAATATCAATGAAGTTTTTCCGATGTTGTACCTCAACCTTGCCCAAGTGGCGAAATCCAACGGCAACCTCATACAGGCACAACACTTTCTCAACACCTGTCTTCTTGACTGCGGCGACATAAAGATAAGGAAGCAATGCAAGCACGAACTCGAAAGCATAAGATGGATATTCGACAATGAGACACCGGAGGAAAACACTCTTATAACCAATCTCGGAGGCAATGTGAACGATTCTTTCTCACAATCCGGCAGTTTTATTTTGAATGACAGTGTGCTTTTCTTCACATCGCCTGCTTATAAGGAAGTTCACGACGGCGGGAACACCTATTACTCCGATGTGTATAACAAAATCTTTCTCTCTTTCATAGATGAGGATTTTTATACTCCTGCACGTGAACTGGATATACCCGAAGTGAATAAAAAGAAAAACAATTCCTCTAATTTCTTTTTCGATACAGTTACTCAAACAATATGGTTCAATCGTTGCACGACAAAGAATGGCAAGGAAAATTGCCAAATATGGTACACCGTAAAGAAGAACGACAAGTGGACGAAAGCAAAGCCGTTCGAGCCGCTCTACGATAAAAAATCCTCAAGCCTTTGTCCCGTGGTGGCAAGAAACGAAGACGACGGCAAAACCTTGATGTACTTTTCCAGCAACAGGGCAGGAGGTTTCGGAGGCTTCGATATATGGTACATAGACCTGACAAGCGAAACACCCGTTCCCGTAAATCTCGGTTCGACCATAAACACAAGCGGCGATGAGGTTACTCCGCATTATTGCGATGACGAACAAACATTGTATTTCTCCTCTGACAAACATTTCGGCTTCGGGGGCTTCGATATTTTCCGCAGTGAGGGTTGGTTGCAAAGGTGGACGACACCGGAAAATCTTCTTACCCCTGTGAACTCACCGGCGAACGATTTATACCCTTTTGTTTCCGAAAGCGGGGAAAGAGGATATTTCACTTCCAATCGGAAAACAGACAATACTTCCGGCAATAAGACCTGCTGCAACGACCTTTATCGTTGGGACAAACAGTTGCCCGAAGTCGCCACAATACAACAAGTAAAAGAAACAGAAGTGTTCAACCCTGCATTCGACCTTCCGATAGCACTATACTTCCACAATGACGAACCTAATCCCAATACGACTGACAGCATAACGACCATGGATTACGAACAATGCTATAAATCCTATCGTGCGTTGAGCAACCTCTACAAAGCAAGAGCCTCCTACGGTCGTTCCGACAGTCTTGAAGATGTGGCAATCAGTCAAACGGAAGAGTTCTTTTCAAAAAAACTGGATACAGGAATGAAGAAATTGAACCTGCTTGCCGGATTCATGTACAACAAAATCAAAGAAGGCAAAAACATAAGGCTGCAAGTTGCCGGCTATGCCTCCGCACTATACAACGAAGACTATAATTACAGACTGTCTCAAAGGCGGATTTCCAGCCTTGAAAACTATTTCAAAAATTGGAACGATGGGGCAATGCGGGAATACTTCCAAGCAACGGACGAAAACGGCAATCCTAGAATAAAAATAGAACGTTTGGCAATAGGCAAATCGGAAAGTCGCAGCGAAAATCCCGAAATTCTTGAAGAGAAACGTCGCAGCATATACACTAAAGAAGCCATGGAGGACAGGAGAATAGAAATCCGTGTATTGGATTACAAATAGAATCCGTCATTCGACCACTCTATATCCCACAAAACCATAATCCCTTTTACCAAAAGCGATAAAGAGCCGTTCCTTTCTAACCGATAAAGATACGGTTCTTGTCTTTATTTCTTCATGCCTTGTATCGAAGAATTTCGGTAAAAAGAAGTAGCGAATAACCGTTTTATTGCTACCTTTGCAACCGTTTTATTGTGCGGGGGCTTTCAAATGGTGAGTTTTAATGTCATTACACAAGGGATACTATTCGGTCTGACACTTTCTTTGATGGTCGGACCTGCTTTCTTTTCCCTCATTCAAACAAGCATAACAAAGGGATTTCGCAGCGGAGCTCACCTTGCCATGGGCGTCTCTCTGTCGGATATTTCCATGGTATTCATAGCATGGTTCGGCGTAAGCTCCTTATTCGCTTCCGACAAGGCACAAAAACTCATCGGATTTATAGGCGGTATCATCATAATCTGTTTCGGCATCTACACTGCAACGAGGCGACACATCACCCAACCGAAACGCAAGATAGAAACCGTCAGCAAATTTCAACTAAAGTATATTCTCAAAGGTTTCATCTTCAACATAGCGAATCCGGGAGTGTGGATTTTCTGGCTCATACCCATAAACGTTACGATGAGCTACGATAAACGCAGCGAGCAAATAACGTTTCTCATCTGCATTCTGCTGACCGTATTTGCCATGGACATCATAAAATGTGCCATAGCAACGGAATTGAAACGCTTCATGACCGATAACGTAATCACGATAATCAATCGGGTTGTGGGAAGCATACTCATACTTTTCGGACTCTACCTTCTGATAGTCTCTTTCACGACAATACATCTTCCAGACATGGCCATGTGAACTCGAAGCAGGCTTTTATAACCACTACAATCCCACTTTATAAAGCCGTTGCCATGAATTGAACTCAGGTCTCTTGAAAATCGTATTTGTTTTGTGCGATTGCATGTAGTATTATTTTCTTTTACTCGGTTGAAAGTCCGCAATATAAATACCATTCGCAATATTGAAAAAGCACCTTGCCATAAGTCTCCGTCTCAAACACCGTTTCAGAAATCCAAAACGCCGAAAGAATTTCGTCAACATCGATTAGAATGCGAAACGGAACGGG